>JAANMX010000295.1_pt1 | contig 67849 bp, 61 predicted proteins | sample 7279681 | NCBI WGS metagenome assembly JAANMX01 (sample SAMN14094542, study PRJNA606508) | bioreactor metagenome | isolation source: A lab-scale SPAN reactor treating ammonium-rich wastewater day 351 | place: Ireland: Galway | collected 2018-01-01
GGTCTTTCACGGGATGATTGGCCCCGCGGTGGCCGAGGTGCATTTTTTGTGTTTTGCCGCCGAGGGCCAGCGCCAGAAGCTGATGCCCGAGACATATTCCGAAAATCGGAACGTTTTTATCCATGAGTTCACGGATTACCGGCACTGCGTATTTGCCTGTAGCTTCCGGGTCGCCGGGGCCGTTCGACAAAAAGACACCATCGGGTTTGTGTGACAGTATTTCCTGAACGTTTGCGTTAGCGGGAACGACTGTTACTTCGCAGCCAGCGGAGGCGAGGCATCTTAGAATGTTTCGTTTTGCGCCGTAGTCGATCGCCACAACTTTCAGGATCGGTGCGCTCTGTCGTCCGTATCCGTCTTTAAGCGACCAGAGCGTTTCATCCCATTTATACATCTGGGTGCACGAGACATCTTTTGCGAGGTCCATGCCTTCGAGGCCGGGCCAGGATTTGGCTTCTTCGATCAAGGCCGGGATATCGAATTCGCCGGCAGGATTGTGAAACAGCACACCGTTGGGGGCGCCCTTGTCCCTTATACGGCGGGTCAGGGCTCTTGTATCGACACCGCATATTCCGGGCAGGCCGAATTCAAGAAGCCATTCATTGAGCGGCTTTCCGGAACGCCAGTTTGACGGGGTCGTGATATCTTCGCGGACCACAAGGCCGAGCGCAGCGGGGTTGATTGTTTCTATATCTTCCCGGTTGGTGCCGACATTACCGATATGAGGGAAGGTGAAGGTGATGATCTGTCCGGCATAGCTGGGGTCCGTCAGGACTTCCTGATAGCCGGTCATCGACGTATTAAAACAGACTTCGCCCACGGTTTTTGCGTGCGCGCCAAGGCCGCTTCCCCAGAATACAGAGCCATCGGATAGAACGAGAACGGCAGTTGCATTTTGGGGGCGTTTTGCGTAAGACAGATCAGACATTATCGGCGGGCTCTCCAGCAATGATTTAGCAGGTCTTGCTAGAGACACTGTTCCTAAAGCCTTTTGAGCGAAAAGAAAAGGAAAAAAATTGCAAAAGCGTACAGAAATTAATACTGCCCTCAAAGAAGCGCTTAAGCGGCAGGATAAACTAGCTGTTTCTACGGTTCGGCTTATCATGGCGGCCATCAAAGACCGGGATATAGGCGCGGTCGGGCAAGGCCGCACCGAGGGGATTGAAGACTCCGAGATTTTGCAGCTTTTGTCGTCTATGATCAAACAGCGTCAGGACTCTTCGCGTCAATACAGCGAAGCGGGGCGCGATGACCTTGCAGAGCGTGAAGAGGGCGAGATCGAGATTATTCGAGGATTTCTGCCGCGTCAGCTACCTGACGCGGAGGTTGAAGATCTTATCGCCACCATTATTGGCGAGGTCGGGGCCGTCGGAATCAAGGACATGGGCAAGGTCATGGGGGTTCTCAAGGAACGCTATGCCGGCCAGGTCGATATGGCCAAGGCGGGGTCTGCGGTAAAAAAGAAGCTTGCCTGATTTAAAAAACACACAAAATTTATGTGGTTTTTTTAAGGAAAAGCGATCTGGCCTTTTTAAGCAAATCATGCCAAAAGGGCGATGGACGGTAGTTATCTCCGTACTCTATCACCTTGATTTTGCAGTTTTTTCTGAATACTTCTGGCATTTTTTTGTATCCTGCGAGGCTTTGCTTTTATCAGTTCCGGTAAAATCTTTGCTAAAAAATATATCATATTAGCTATATTTTATTCTACGGATTGCCGCATAGTACATACTGGCTTCTGTATTTGCAATGAATTTATGTGAAAAGCGCTCTGCTTTCATAGGTTTTTCTTGTCTTTTTCACACCGAAAAAAGAATGCTAGTATCGTTACGTTCACTTTTTGATTATTTGGTTTGTTTTCATGTCCGTTCCCGCAGGCTTTTTGGATGAGCTCCGCAGTCGGCTGACTTTATCCGAGATTATCGGGCGCAAGGTCAAGCTTGTTCGGGCTGGGCGAGAATTTAAAGGCTGCTGCCCGTTTCACAGGGAAAAGACTCCGTCGTTTACTGTCAGCGACGACAAGCATTTTTATCATTGTTTCGGTTGCGGGGCGCATGGGGATGCCGTCGGCTTCCTTATGCAATACGATAATCTGGCCTTTCCTGAGGCGGTTGAGATTCTGGCAGCGCAGGCGGGGATGCAGGTTCCGCGCGAAAACCCTCAGGACGCGGAGCGTGAAAAGGGCAGGCGGGATCTTCTGGCCCTTATGGATGAGACCGCAAAATTTTTTCAGGATTGCCTGTATGAACCGCGCAACCGACAGGCTTTGGATTACACGCATGGCCGCGGGCTGAACGAAGAGATCATCGGCTCTTATCGGATAGGTTTTTCGCCTGAGGAGCCCCAGCTTTTACTTAGCCATCTGAAAGGTAAGGGTTTTTCGCCGCCGGATATGCTGGCCGCCGGTGTGGCAAAGACATCTGATCAGTCGCGCGGACCCTACGCGTTCTTCCGGGGGCGGATCATGTTTCCGGTGACGGACCGGCGGGGACGCTGTGTGGCTTTTGGCGGGCGGATCCTGCCGGAGCATCTGCGTCCGCCCGACCGGGGCAGCTTTACGCCGCCCAAGTATATCAACTCCCCTGATTCGCCCATTTTTCACAAGAGCCGGGTCCTTTACGGTGAGGCTCATGCGCGGATGGAGGCTGGAAGCGGCGGCACTTTGCTGGTCGTCGAGGGGTATATGGACGTTATCGCCTGTGCTGCCGCGGGGTTTAAGGGTGCTGTTGCCCCTATGGGGACTGCATTGACCGAGGAGCAGATCGCTTCGCTCTGGAAGATGGCGGCGGGCCCGGTGAAAGAGCCTGTTCTGTGTTTTGACGGCGACACGGCCGGGCGCCGGGCGGCCGAGCGGGCGCGGGACCGCATCCTGCCCCTTTTGCAGCCCGGGCAGAGTGCGCGCTTTGCCTTTCTGCCGGAAGGCGAAGACCCCGATACCATGATTCGCACGCGTGGAGCTGATTCGTTCCGTTCGGTGCTTGAGCGGGCTCTGCCGCTTTCCGAGTTTCTCTGGTTCAGCCTGACCTCCGGGCGATTGTTCAATACGCCGGAATCGCAGGCCGGGCTCAAGAAAGACTTATTAGATCAGGTGACCCGGATTGCCGACCGCGATGTGCAGCAACTCTACCGCCAACAGCTCATGCAGCGTTTTTCGCAGCAATTTTTTACGTCCAACCGATTCGGAACCGATCAGGGCGGCGTACGGCGGGCTCGGCCTTCCGGCAGTTCTTTAACGGGGGGGGCTCGAGGCACTCCCAAAAAGCCAGGGCGTCCGGTTGATCATCGCAAAACACTGTCGGTGCGTATCCTTTTGGCCGCTGTGATCAATCATCCGCATATTCATGACGAAATTGAGGAGGCTCTGGGTTGTTTGCAGCCAGGGGATGCGGCCCTGGACCGCCTGAGACAGTTTTTGGTCACTTATTTGACTGCCAACCCTCTGACGGAGCGGCATAAATTACTTGAGGTCCTTATCCAGAGCGGGTTTGAGGAAGAAATTAATGACATTCTCAACGAATCCGTTTATGTTCACGCTTCGTTTTGCGGGCCGCGCACTCTGCCTGAGACCGTAGCCTCGCGTTGGCTGGCGTTCTGGAGAGATCTTGAGGCCCGTGAACAGAAGACGCCTCTCATCAAGGCCTAGGGGTTATTCAACGATTAAGCCCTGCGGCAGAGTGAATTGGGACAGGGCGCTTTAAAGGGTATAGGGTTCGGTCTAGGAATCTTCTTGAAAAATATGAAAAAAGACGACATAACGCTTTGAAATTCATGTAAAACGTGAATAACTTACAGTCCTTGGGTAGGGCGATTCTGTGTCTTTAGGAAGTTTAGGTGTCTGGAAAATGGCTGGAAAAACAAGCGTAAAAGCAAAAGTCAAACCGCCGGTTAAAACGGGCGTCAAGGACAATAAAAAGAAGCCAGAGAAAACGGCTTCGGGTGCTTCGGATGTTTTGAGCGGGATTGTGACCAAGCTTGTCGCCGTGGGCGAGAAGAAGGGCTTTGTTACGCATGAGCAGGTTAACAAGGCTCTGCCTACTACCAGTTTTTCCGCTGAGCAAATCGAAGACGTGATGACCAGCCTTGTCGATCAGGGCATTCAGGTTGTTCCGAGCGAGGATGAGGTTTCCGAGGCAGATGCGCCCGATGAGGAGCGCGAGGCCCCCGCTGCCGGTGAATATGAAAGCGATTACGAAGCCGGCGGGAATATCGCCGACGACGACACGGGCCGTACGGACGATCCTGTACGTATGTACCTGCGTGAGATGGGTGCGGTCGAACTTCTGTCCCGCGAGGGCGAGATCGCGATTGCGAAGCGCATCGAGGCCGGGCGCGAGTTGATGATCGGCGGGATCTGCGAAAGCCCGCTCGCCATCGAATCGATTATCGCCTGGTATGACGCTCTACAGAAAGGCGATATCCTGCTGCGCGAGGTTATTGACCTTGAGGCCACTTACAATCAAGGGCCGGAGGGCGAAGACTCTGAGGCACCTGCAGCTAAGTTCGCGAATGAGGACGTTGCGCCGGCTAAAACGGAAAAAGACAAGCCCGGTAAGAAGGCGGCCTTGAAGGCGCCAGAGACAGCCAAAAAAGGATCAGGAAAAGCCGCGCGCGAGGAAGAGCCCGAGGAGGCGCCTCAAGATCCCGATGCCGATCCCGAAGGGGACATGGACGATGAGAGCAATATCTCGCTTTCCGCTATGGAAGAAGAGCTTGCGCCCGCCGTATTCGAGATGTTCGGCAAGATCCACAAGACCTATAAAAAGATGCGCAAAGTCCAGGAAGAGCGTATCGAATGGCTCACCAAGGGCAAGAAACCGCCAGCCGAGACCGACAAGAAATACAACAAGCTTAAGGAAGAGATGGTGCGTCACATGAACGACGTGCATCTCAATAATGCCCGGATCGAGCAGTTGATCCACCATCTGTATTCTATCAACAAGGATTTGGTCGGCATCGAGGGCAAACTCATGCGTCTGGCCGTGGACAGCGGCGTGAAGCGTGAGCGTTTTCTTGAGGAATATTACGGTTCGGAACTGGACAAAAAATGGCTTTCGCGCGTTGCGAAGCTTAAAGACAAGGGCTGGGCAAAGTTTTCGGATAAATATTCCGAAGAAGTCAAAACCATCCGTGATCAGATCGCCGCGATCTCCGAGGAGGCCATGCTGCCTGTTGCGGAGTTTCGCCGGATTGTCGGAACCGTGAAGAAGGGCGAGACGGAAGCCGGGCGCGCGAAGAAGGAAATGGTCGAGGCGAACCTGCGTCTCGTGATTTCCATCGCGAAGAAATACACCAATCGCGGCCTGCAATTCCTCGACCTGATTCAGGAGGGGAATATCGGCCTGATGAAGGCGGTCGATAAATTTGAATACCGCCGGGGTTATAAATTCTCCACCTATGCGACGTGGTGGGTCCGGCAGGCGATTACGCGTTCTATTGCCGATCAGGCGCGCACGATCCGTATTCCGGTTCATATGATCGAGACGATTAATAAGCTGGTGCGGACTTCGCGCCAGATGATGCATGAGATCGGCCGCGAGCCGACGCCGGAAGAACTGGCTGAACGTCTGCATATGCCGCTGGACAAGGTGCGCAAGGTTCTGAAAATCGCCAAGGAGCCGGTTTCCCTTGAGACGCCGATCGGCGACGAGGAAGATTCATCGCTGGGCGATTTCATCGAAGACAAGAACGCCATTCTGCCGATCGAGAGTGCCATCCATTCCAACCTGCGCGAGACGACGACGCGCGTTCTGGCTTCGTTGACGCCGCGCGAGGAACGCGTTCTGCGTATGCGGTTCGGGATCGGAATGAACACGGATCACACGCTTGAGGAAGTCGGGCAGCAGTTCAACGTGACACGCGAGCGTATCCGGCAGATCGAGGCGAAGGCGCTGCGTAAGCTCAAGCATCCCAGCCGTTCGCGCAAGCTGCGGAGCTTCCTTGATACCTGAGACATTTATAATTTTTTGTTTCTGAATGTAATCTCGCTGAAATTTGCATCAGCGTGAATTGTGTTTTAGAGTCTGTTCCCTGTTGTTTTTTCTCCGGAGAATTCCATGCCTTATATCCTGATGTTTTGTGCCTCATTGCTGCTGGTCAGCGTGTTTTCGGCTCCGGTTCAGGCCGATAACCCGATCGAGTCCAAATCTTATGAGCCGGGTGAGATGGTCATTCTGGATGAGGCGAAGGCGGGGAAGTTTGTCGATAGCCTTGATGATCTTGCGCAAATCCGCGCGCAAATGGGCGATCAAGGTCAAAATGATCCGCTGCGCATCAAGCCCGCCATTCTGACCGAGCAAAATTACGCGCCTTACCGCACGGCTGTAAAAGCTCTGAACGAAGAGTCGCCTGACGATTACGCGACAATAAAGGCACTCGCTGAGAAACATGGCTTTACATCCGCAGAGGATTGGGCGGAGACGGCAGACGGTGTCCTGCTCACTTTCTTTTATATCCAGCAGGAAAAGGAAGGCCGAACGATTGAGGACAAGATGCGCGAGCAGCTGACCCCGGAAATGATGGCCAAAATTCCTGCAAGTCATAAGCATATGGTCGATAACGCCCTGAAGATGGCGAATAAGATCAATCAAGTGCCCGAAGAGAATGAGCAGATCGTGCGCGGGCTTCTTCCCAAGCTTGAAGTGGCGATGAGCAAAAACCTTTAGGTCGGTTCTCGCTCATGCAATTCCGTCCGGCCCCGGCAATTCATGCGGTTCGCAAGCTGGCGGGCGCGGGGGGTGTTTGCGGTCGTATTCCTGCTGTTCCGCGATCAGTTCATCCTGCGGCTTGAGTTTGTTCGCCAGGAGGAATTCGGCGAAGCAGTCGAGCCTGTGGCGTTCGGATTTAATTAGATTTTCCGCCGTTTCCTGAAGCCGCTCTATGTTTTCTTTCGAGGCATCATCAAAATCGTCGCTGGGCGCGGGGTTGCCGGGGCCGTGCGGACGCAGGTCTGTTTGTATGCGCATATAGTCCGGGCCGATCAGGGTGCGCATGATGTAATCGTGGGAGCGCATGCTGCCGAGGTTGATGTCCACCGTCGGTCCGGCCCATTTCAGAATGCCGGCGTTTTTTAGACCCTTATGGTCGAGCGGGCGCTCAGTCTCTCCGGTTCCGAGCGAGAAGACCACGTATTGGTGCGCTGGGCCGAAGCGGCGCACGGCATCGGAATAGACCAGAAGGGCCGGGTTGTTGGCGAAATTGCCCCCGTCGATCAGGTGTGTGGGTTCGCCCAGCATATTCTGCGCGGTGTGGACGTTGAAATAGGCCTGCGCGGAGCTTGTGGCGCGCGTCACGTCGAACAGGGTGTAATCCTTCCCGCGCGGGTCTTCTTCACGGTCGTAGAGGTTGGTGAAGTTGCCTTGCGCTTCCCACGACTTGAACAGCTTTTCCTTGCGGCGCACGATATCGTAGGCGGAGACCATCAGATCGTTGTCGAGGTCGGAGAGCCGCAGATCACCGAACGTTTCGCGCAGAACATGGTCGAGGTGTTTGCCGTCGTAGCGTGTGGTGAAGATGTTCGGAACGTCGATGTTGAATTTACGCGAGAGGAAGCCCTTGCGGAAGATATCCGGCCCCTCATTGACAAACAGGTCTTTGGCCTGCCCGGCGGACATGATCGGCTTGCCCCTGACCAGCGAGGTCGCCGCGACGACCAAGCCGCCCGCCGAGCTCCCGGCGCTCATGTAGAATTGAGACTGGGCCGGGACGCCCATCTTGGTTTCCATATATTCCAGAACGCGGCCGGGGATGATGCCCCGGATGCCGCCGCCATCGACCGAGAGGAGGGGGATGATACTCATGAAAACCTGCCCGCAATGATTGTTTTTGTTTGTTAGGGCCAATCTTAAGGGTTTTGGGGCTTCAGGGCAAGTTTCTGCGTTTTGGGCGGAAACTCCTTTATCTTCGCGGGGCGGCGTATTATAAGCTTTTAGGGTAACGGGCCTGTAGCTCAGTTGGTTAGAGCAGTCCGCTCATAACGGATTGGTCGTAGGTTCAAGTCCTACCGGGCCCACCACTTTACTTCTCTCCGAAATTTATTTTCGCATATAAATGAAAATGATTTGTGCGTTAAGCTGCAATGAATTTTTTTTTAAGGAATAAATCCGAAATTTATATATGGATAATAAAATGAGAAGAATCTTTTTACTATTAGCTTTTATTATTTTCTTTCCGCAGCTATCAAATGCCTCTCAAGATAGTTTGCCAAAGCTGAAAATTATAGACAATAATATTGACCGCGATTTATGCGGAGATGCATTCAAAATAGCTCAGGCACAATTTTTCTCTAATAATTTTTTTATTTATAGAATTACGGACTTTCCAAATGCTCTTGAGAGCAGCCCCATTCTTATAGCTAGTGGAGATGATATATCAGGGGGCAATGCACTAAAGGAAAAGTCTTACATATTAGAAAAGATTTCTAAAAATAATAAAGATTCAAACTACCCTCGGAGCATCTATTGGCAAAAAGAACCAACACATAATCTTCGATTTGTTGTAGATGAAAATGCTTTTGGCTGGAGAGGCGATCAGTACACACTATTTGTTATTGATAGCAGCATACGTCCTTCAGAATTTATATCTAATACTAAAAAAGACTTCACACCAATTGTTGAAGATAGTTGGAACCCTCCACAACTCATGTACCAAAAAAACAGCGGACGTATATGGGCGTTTAGCGTAGGGGAACCGTATGTTATTTTATCAGATTGGGATATTTACTCAATTAATACAGATGGAGCAAAAAAACGATGCTCGATAGCTTTTCAACCAAATGCTAAAAACATAGCAAGTTTGTTACCAACCTCTGTAAAAAACTTAGCTAAATTTTTGGATGAGACATTAGGTAGAGGAAAAAATGAAGGAACATTACATCCTACAACACGAATTCGTTTAGATGTCATGCATACATGGGCAAATGTGGCATTAAGACCCTGGAGCCTATCAAACAGGGTTGCTTATAATAGTCGTGAACAAGTGGATCAAGAATTAAAGAAATGGTCGCATAAAGCAAAAAGCTTTAATCAACTTTATCGTTCAATTTATAAACTATATCCAAAAGCCGAGAATGATTTAGCTTCTTATTATAAGAGAGAATTTGGCAAAAGCGATGAAGAAGCAAAAGTTCTTGCTAAAGAAGTTCTTGATAAGGCATTTCGTATGCATTTTGTCTTTTCAAAGTAAGTTCCCACATTCACAAAATCTCAAATAATCGGTTCGATGCCTCCCTTGATGGCTCACCAACATTCCCATCACGCTTGTCTTTTTGTCTTCGCCGCCTCCGCGAACGGGTAATCGGTGTAGCCCTGCGCCGTGGGGGCGTAATAGGTCGAGGGGTCGGGCTCGTTCAACGCCGCGCCTGTCTTAAATCGGTCGGGCAGGTCGGGGTTGGCGATAAAGAGCTGGCCGAAGGCGACGGCATCGGCGGCGCCCGATTTTAAAACCTGCTCGGCCGTTTCCTTCGTGAATTTTTCATTCGCGATATAAACACCGCCGAAGGCCGTTTTGAGCTTGGGGCCGATCCAATCATCCCGCAGAGCGCCGCGTGCGCATATAAACGCGATCTTGCGTTTGCCGAGCTGTTCGGCAACGTAGGTGAATGTCGCCAGAGGATCAGAGTCGCCCATGTCATGCGCGTCGGCGTAGGGCGCCAGATGCATGCCCACACGGTCTGCGCCCCATACGGAGATTACCGCATCGGTGACCTCCAGCATCAGGCGCGCGCGGTTTTCAAGGCTGCCGCCGTATTGATCGGTGCGGCGGTTCGTGCCGTCCTGTAAAAACTGATCGAGCAGATAGCCGTTCGCGCCATGGATTTCAACGCCGTCAAAGCCCGCTTTCTTTGCGTTTTCCGCGCCGATACGGAACGCCTCGATGATCCCCGGGATTTCGTCCGTCTCCAGAGCGCGGGGGGTGACGTAAGGCTTTTTCGGGCGCACGAGACTGACATGGCCTTGCGGCTGGATGGCGCTGGGCGCGACAGGCAATTCCCCGTTCAGGAAGATGGGATCGGAAATGCGCCCGACATGCCAGAGCTGCAAGATCATCAGGCCGCCTTCCTTGTGAACGGCATCGGTGATTTTTCGCCAGCCGGCCACCTGTTCATCCGACCATATGCCCGGCGTATCCGCATAGCCGACGCCCATAGGCGTCACCGAGGTTGCCTCGCTGATGATCAGCCCGGCGGAGGCGCGCTGGACATAATATTCGCGCATCAGATCGTTCGGGATGCGCTCGACTCCGGCGCGGCTGCGCGTAAGGGGCGACATGATTATGCGGTTTGGCAATTCAAGGGCGCCGATTTTAATAGGGTCGAACAGGCCGCTCATTGTATAACTCCTTACAGTGTCGAAAACGTCAATAGTTCAATAATAGCGAACTATTGAACTATGTCAAGAAGTCTGTTACGATATTTTTATGAGTAAGTTCGTTCATCCATCGAAAGACGATATTACGCTGGCCAACATATTATCGGCGCTGGGCGATCCCATACGCCTGAAGATCGTGACAAATCTTATTCAGGATAAGGCCTGTTTATCGTGTTCCGAGGCGTCGCCTTGCCCTTCTATTCCGAAATCCACCCTGTCCAACCATTTTCGGATTTTGCGCGAGGCGGGGCTGATCCGCACGACCAAGCAGGGCGTAGAGCACCAGAACGCCGTGCGCTATGAGGATATCGAGGATAAATTTCCCGGATTGCTGAAAACGATCATCAAGCACGCGGGCTGATCGTATCTCAGGCGGCCAGAGACTTGATATCAATCGAGAAGCGGTAGCGCACGTCGCCCTTGATCATGCGTTCGTAGGCTTCGTTGATTTTCTGGATCGGGATGATTTCCACATCCGAGACGATATTATGCTGGCCGCAGAAATCGAGCATTTCCTGCGTTTCCTTGATCCCGCCGATGAGGGAGCCGGCGAAGCGGCGGCGGCGCATGATGAGGCCGAAGACATTCACCTCCAGCGGCTTATCGGGAGCGCCGACCATCGTGAGGGTGCCGTTGACCTTCAGCAGGTTGAAATAGGCGTTCACGTCATGCGGGGCGGCGACGGTGTTCAGTATAAAATCAAAGCTGTTGGCGTGTTTGGCCATGTCGGACTCGTCCTTTGAGACGATGGCGCCGACCGCGCCGAGGCGCTTGGCGTCCGCCGCCTTGCCGGGGGAGGTCGTGACCACCCATGTTTCCGCGCCCATGGCGCTGGCTAGCTTGACGCCCATATGGCCGAGGCCGCCGAGGCCGACGATGGCCACCTTCATGCCCTTTTTTACGCCCCAGTGGCGCAGGGGGGAATACGTCGTAATGCCCGCGCAGAGGAGGGGAGCCGCGCCCGCGAGGTCGAGATTATCGGGTACGCGCAGGACGAAATCCTGATCGACCGTGATTTTCTGGGCATAGCCGCCGTAGGTGGGGGTGACTTTATCCTGTTCCATGCCGTTATAGGTGCCGGAGAAGCCGTTATCGCAATATTGCTCCAGACTTTCGGCGCAGTGCGGGCATTTGCGGCAGGAATCCACGAGGCAGCCGACGCCCACGCGGTCGCCCGCCTTGAATTTCTTGACGTTTTTGCCGACTTTTTCGACATGGCCGACGATTTCGTGGCCGGGAACCATCGGGAAGATGGAGCCGCCCCATTCGTCGCGCGCCTGATGGATGTCGGAGTGGCAGACGCCGCAAAAAGCGATGTCGATCAGCACGTCGTTCGGCCCCGGCTCCCGGCGTTGCAGCGCGTGGGGGGCGAGGGGGCTTGTGGCGCTCTGGGCGGCGTAGGATTTGACGTTGATCATGGGGACTCCGGTTTTCTTCTGGCGGCTTGGGTTGTTGGGGGTAGTGTGCGGAATAAAGGGGAAATTATCAAGCCTCACAGAGGCGACTTCGACAAGGCGGAGATGATGATTTCGTGAAAAAGGGGCTTTAATCGTGCGCCTCCCGTCAGAGTCATATGAGAAACATCGAAGTAAAGCGGCTTTCCGTCTTCCGAGATGAGTGCGCATTTCGGGTTGCAGAGCCATGGGGCGGGTTCATATATTTTGAAGTCCGCTATCGACGGTTCTGCAATTTGCTTCAAAAACCCGGAATTTTTTTCATAATATTGAGAAATGTTTTGTTCTGGCAAGTTGTTGCTGGCTCTGATGTTCTGCCACAGCGTCTTGGGGACATGCGTTTCCCAAACGGGAACCGGGGCGATAAAGGCCACCCGTATATTCTTTTCCGACGATAGGGTTGCGGTTTTCCTAATCGCATCGGGCGAGACCGAACCCGGAGAGTAATGCAGGACAATCATTTTTGCTTTGCGTTTTAAGGCTTCTTGCACGATCTGTTCGGGCGATAAGCCGCCTTTCATCAAGGGCATGTTTTGAACGATAAAATAGACTTTTGAGTTTTCGTTGATCGCGACTTCGGTAAATGCCGTCTTGATTGAGTCCGCGTGACTGTTTCCAACCAAAAGTATGGTTTGCACGGGGGTTTGCAAAGCGGTCGTTAAGTCGCAGGATATCGCCGCAGGGTTCAGAAGCCGCGCAACCTTGCCACAACGATATTCGGAGCGGTCATACCATGCCCCGAATACTAGATGCTCCTGAGGCGAAAAGCGGCTGTTTTGCAAAAAACTGCCTGTTGCGGTCAGCACGACTATAAGCAGAACAGGGGCCGCCAGCCACGGCAGGAGGGTCTTTTTTTGTCGCCCGGGGTTTTCAACGAGATGATACAGCCAAAACGTGAGTGCCGTTATCGTCGCAAGGATCGTTGCCGCTTGCAAGAGACTGTCGGCTTCAAGGATTGTTCCCTCGAAGGGCTTATAGAGCATCATAACGATCACAGGAAAATGAACCAGGTACAGGGAATACGAGTATTTTCCAAGAGCGGCCAATCCATTGCCCAGCTTGCTGTCTTCTATAAGCTTTGGCAGGCCGAACGCCAATATCAAGCTCGTTGCCAGAGTTATTCCGAGAGCGGGCAGGCCGGGATGTCCGGTTACAAAATTTGGGGATATAGGCGTGATGGGGATCAGGGGGATCATCAAAAGGCCGAGCAAACCTAGAAGCCCGATCTGAGTTCTTTGCGCGGTCTTTAGTGCCCCATTTTGTGTTGCGTAGACTGCCACTGCGTAGCCTGCCAGAAACTGCCATAAACGGAAGGGCGTTATAAAGAATGCCGTTTTAGGGGAAATTTCGACTGCTGCGAAGCATAAGATCAAGGATGACAGGATCAAAGCGGGAAGCACAAGGCGCGATTTTGAAAAAAGCCAGTATAAAAAAGGAAGGATTATATAAAACTGTAGCTCTACGCCCAGAGACCATAAATGCAAAAGCGGGGTAAAGGCTGCCTTACTGAAATATGAGTTTTCAGACCAGAACCAGATGTTAGGCGCCAGAAGGAGCGCCGAACCTGCCTGCACCCGGACAGAGGGAAGTTCGTTGGGGGTCGTTAAAAATACAGCCATCACAAGGACAGCAAGTATTGTCATAAGATAGGCTGGCATTAAACGCCGGAGACGACGAAGGAAAAACTCCTTCTTGTCTTTCGGATCGTAGAGCACAGCCATCAGAAAGCCGCTGATCACGAAAAAAATGTCCACGCCGAGAAAGCCGTTATGAAGGCCCTTAACCTGCATATGAAACAAGAGGACCGCCAGTACTGACAATCCCCTGAGTATTTGTATGTCTTTTCTGTAGGTCATCTTTGTTTCGGTGGCGGAGAGGGTGGGATTCGAACCCACGGTGAGCTTGCGCCCACGCCGGTTTTCAAGACCGGAGCCTTCAACCACTCGACCACCTCTCCTTGCGCGGCGGTCCGTTTAACACGGACGGACGTCTGTTCGATTTAAAAGCCCCCAATTTCTAACGATTTTTAGGGGGGCCTGTCCAGTGCTAAACCGAAGGCGCGAATTGGCCGGGGCCGCCTTCGCTTTACGGGCTGTGGGTTCATGGCGGAGGGCGGCGGATTTCGCTTGTTCGGGCGGCGCGGCCTCTTTATCTTTGTGCCATGTCCGCTTTGTCCGAATCTTATAACCGTTTGGGGTCTTGCGCCCGTATGATCCGATTTTCATGGTTTGCCATCGTTCTTACCCTCCTGATTTTGACGTCCGGGGCCGCTATGGCCGATAAGGACGGTTTCAAGGAGTGGGTCGTCGCGTTCAAGAAGGACGCCGTCAAAAAGGGCATTTCCCAGAAGACGCTCGACGAGGCGTTCGCGGGGGTCAAGCCTCTGCCGCGCGTAATCGAACTCGACCGCAAGCAGCCGGAAGGCAAAATGAGCTTCGTTCAGTATAAGGCCAAGGTTATCAACGCCGACCGGATCAAGAAGGGGCAGGCGCTTTACCGCGAGCACCGTAAGCTTCTGGACGGGATCGGGGCGAAATACGGCGTTCCGGCGCAGTATATCGTCGCCTTGTGGGGGATCGAGACCAGCTATGGCACCAATACGGGCGGTTTCGGGGTTATTCCTGCGCTGGCCACGCTGGCGCATGACGGGCGGCGCAGCAGCTTTTTCCGGGGCGAGTTAATCTCTGCGCTCAAAATTCTGGATCAGGGGCATATCTCCCTCAAGGATATGAAGGGCTCGTGGGCCGGGGCGATGGGGCAAAACCAGTTCATGCCCTCAAGCTTCCACGCTTATGCCGTGGATGAGGACGGCGATGGGCGGCGCGATATCTGGACCACGCGCACGGATGTTTTCGCTTCGACAGCCAATTACCTGTCAAAAAGCGGGTGGCGTGGTGACGAGCGGTGGGGCCGCCCGGTCGATCTGCCTGAAAAATTTTCGGCTAATTTGGTTGGACTTGATGTGCGTAAAAGCCTCAAGGAGTGGCAAAAGATTGGTGTGCGGCTGCCCGGCGGGGCTGATTTACCGGTTGTGGACGGGATTAACGCCTCCATCGTTGCGCCGGACGGGGTCAAGGGCCCAGCTTTTCTGGCCTACCATAATTTTGGTGTGATCATGAAATGGAATAAATCCCAGTATTTCGCCATCAGCGTCGGGACTCTCGCCGATGCCATCGCGCAGGCCGAATAGTCGTATGTCCAGAGGATCCATGAAATGAACCGATTTTCAGAACGTCTCAGGTTGGCCTTTGTGCTTTGCGGTTTTTTCTTTGTTACAGGGTGTTCCAGTATGCCGTTTTTCGGTGACGATGGCAGCAACGGGAATAAGGGCAAGCCGGGAAAAAGCGCCGGGCAGTATAAGGTCGGATCGCCCTATAAAATTAACGGCGTGACGTATAAGCCGCAGGAGTTTGATACGTTCACGGAAACGGGCATTGCGTCTTGGTACGGGCCGGGGTTCCACGGTAAGAGCACGGCGAACGGGGAGCGTTTCGATACGGGGGAGCTGACCGCCGCGCATCGGGTTCTGCCGATGCCCAGTCTTGTGCGGGTCACGAATCTTGAAAATGGCCGTTCGGTTGTTTTGCGTGTGAATGACCGTGGGCCGTTCGCGCATAACCGGGTGATCGACGTTTCGCAGAAAGGCGCTGAGCTTCTGGGCTTCAAGAACAAAGGGACGGCGCGGGTGCGCGTTCAGCTTATGGAGCGAGAGAGCGCGCGGCTAGCCGATCTTGCGAAAAAGGGGATTAGTACGCGTGGGCATGAACTTGCACATAACCGCGCCTCAGGTTCACATGCGCCGGGATCGCCTCCGGTTCCGCCCGCGCCGCCCATCGTCCGTCAGGCTTCGGTTCAGGCGCCTATGACGCTTGATGACGGCTCCACCTTTCCCGGACACGTTAAAGGCGGGGTTTTTTATCCTGACCCGGTGGTTCGGCAAGAGGCCGTTATGCCAACAAATCTGTTCGTTCAGGCCGGATCGTTTAAACATGAGTCCGCTGCGCGGAGTTTAGCAAGTGAGTTGCAGGCTTTTGGTGCTGCACGGGTTTACACGGCGGACGTGCGCGGAACCCGGTATTACCGCGTGAGAATTTCCGCCAATAACGTTCCGGAGGCGGACAGAATCATCGCCGCGCTTAAACGCAGCGGTTATCGTGAAAGCATAATTGTCGTCGAATAATATCGCTTTAGTAGTATGTACGCTCACTGGGATCATTAAGGAAAATAAGAATGAAGATTTACGGATTGCGCTTACGAAACACCGCGCCTTTGGCTTTGATCGCCTTGTTGTTGATTATCTCAGGCGTTGCCAAAGCTCAGGAGGTTCAGGCTCCTTCTGACGGAGACCTGCGGACAACTGCCAAGCAAGCTATTGCGATCGATTTTGATACCGGCGCTGTCCTTTATGAGAAGGACGCGGATCTGCGTATGCCGACCGCCTCTATGAGCAAGGTCCTGACTATGTATATGGTTTTTGACGCGCTTAAAGCGGAGCGCCTTAAGCTTGATCAAGAATTGCTGGTCAGTGAGAAGGCTTGGCGTACGCAAGGTTCCAAGATGTGGGTTCCTATTCATGGCAACGTCAAAGTCGAAGATTTGATCCGGGGCGTCATCGTTCAATCCGGTAACGATGCTACGGTTGTTCTAGCCGAGGCATTAGCGGGATCGGAAGAGGCGTTTTCCGCGGCCATGACCAAGAAGGCGCACGAGTTGGGCATGAAAAGCAGCAATTTTAAGAACGCGAGCGGATGGCCTGACCCTGAGCATTATTCCACGCCCCGCGACATGGCAATCATGGCGCAGGCCTTAATTCGAGATTTTCCAGAGTATTATCATTACTATTCGGAGAAAGATTATACCTATAACGATATCAAGCAGGGTAATCGCAACCCGCTTCTTTATAGAAACATAGGTGCAGACGGCGTTAAGACAGGCCATACGGAGGAGGCGGGCTACGGTTTGATCGCTTCGGGCATGCAGGAAGGGCGGCGGGTGGTTGCAGTTCTGACCGGCATGAAAAGCCAGCAGGAACGGGCAGACGAGTCCGCTAAACTTTTGCAGTGGGCCTTAGGCAGTTTTAAAAATGTGACCATTTTCAAGGAACAGAGAGAAATCGAGAAAGTCCCTGTAGTCTGGGGCACTTTGGAAAATATAGGCGTGCGTCCGGCGCACTCCATGGCCGTAACCTTGCCCAAGATGGAGGCCGGAAACGTCTCGGTCGATATTTCCTATAAAACGCCCTTGATCGCCCCCCTGAAAGCGGGCGACAATGTCGGCATGGTGACGGTACGGATTGCGGGACGGGAGGATGAAACCATCCCCCTTGTTACTGTGGCGGAGGTTCCGCAGGCCGGGTTTTTTGCACGGCTGATGCAGAAGCTTCATCTTCTTGTAAACGGCTAATGCCATGATTGAGCGTACGCTATGACGATTGAACATAAAAAGCAGTCTCTGTTTATTACGCTGGAGGGCGGAGAGGGCGCGGGGAAAACCACGCAGATCAATCGTCTTGCGGAAGCGCTTACACGCGAGAACTATAAAGTTATCACCACACGCGAACCCGGCGGGACGCCGGAGGGAGAGAAAATCCGCTCGCTTTTTGTGCGGGATGGGGGGGCGCAGTGGACTCCGCTTGCGGAGGTGCTTCTTGTTCTTGCCGCGCGGGCGATGCATGTCGAACGGGTTGTGCGTCCTGCGCTTGAGGCCGGGAAGATCGTTCTTTGCGACCGCTTTTCCGACTCGACGCTGGCCTATCAGGGGTATGGACGAGGACTTGATGCAAAAACCATCGCGCGTCTTTCGCAGGATGTTCTGGGCGATTTGCAGCCCGATCTGACGTTCATACTCGACCTTCCGCCTGAAGTGGGTCTCAGCCGTTCGACCAAGCGGATGGCGCGCGAAGGTCTGAGCGGGATCGAGGGCGAAGACCGTTTCGAAAAATTGGAGATGGGTTTTCATCACAAGGTGCGTGAGGGGTTTCTCACGATTGCCAAGAACGAACCCGAGCGGTGTGTGGTGATCGACGCCACCGCTTCGGTGGATGCGATGGCGGGCGCGATTTGGGACGCCGTGCGCAAGACATTATAACAAAGGTTAAGAATTATGGATCTGTTCGGGGAGAGTCTGGCCGACCCGGAGGCCGAGTCCTTGCAGGACGAGGATGAAAGGTATTCCGCGCCTGAAGCGTCCACGCCACTCTCCGGGGTGCGCGATTCTCGTTTATGTGCGCCGCCATCCATGATGTTCTGTTTCGGGCATGAAGAGCCTGAGCGAATATTGCTTGAAGCGTTTGCGGCAGGCCGTCTTCCTCATGCGCTGATTTTCTCCGGCCCGCAGGGGATCGGAAAATGCACCTTCGCCTTCCGGTTCGTGCGGTTTCTGTTGAAATACGGCAATATCCCTGACGCTGGCGAGAGCCTTTTCGGCGGGAGCGAGGTGACCTTGCCCGAGACCATGGACGTTGCGCAAACCGATCCGGTTTTTTCGCGCGTGGCATCCGGTGGGCATGGCGACCTTCTTTATATCGAGCGCGGGCTGGATGCCGCCAAGGGGAAGGAGAAATCTGTTCTTAATGTGGAGACGGTGCGCAGGATTGCACCTTTTCTGCGTAAAACGTCTGCTGAGGGCGGATGGCGCGTTGTGATTGTGGACGATGCCGACCTGATGAATACGGCCGCCCAAAACGCCCTTCTTAAAATTCTTGAGGAGCCGCCCAAGAAAGTCGCGATCATTCTGATTACGCATCGGCCCGGGGCGCTTATCCCGACCATCCATTCGCGCAGCCGGGTGGTGGCTTTTGCACCTCTGGAAGAACGCGTTCTTAAAGATTTGCTGGCGCGGCAAGGGTTTGTCTATTCGCCCGCCGACGGCGAGCTTATCTGCGATTTTGCGGGGGGCAGTATCGGCGCGGCCCTGCGGTTCGCGGAAGAGGACGGGCCGGAGGTTTTCAGGAGTATTTGGGGGCTTCTAAAAACTGCGCCGGATTGGAATTGGCCGGAGGTTCATAAATTCGCGGATAGTTTTGCCGGAGCGGGGACAAGCGACAAGCGATACGCGTTAACCGCCCGCCTTACAGGCTGGATTTTCCGAAGGCTTGTGAGCCTTAAAGCACGCGGAAGCCTCAGTTTTCCGGCATATTTGACAGGCAGCGACAAGGGGACGTTTCTTCTCAACCTCCCACAAGCGCGGCTTTTGGAGATCGCGGACGGTCTGGAGGCGCATTTTGCGCGTTCGGATTTTTCCAATCTGGACAAGCGGGAAACTGTACGCAGCGCGTTTCTTGTGATAAACCCGTAAAAACAATCAGCTTTTTTATTTTTTGAGACTATCCTAGGGGTACGACCTTGAGCGAAAAGACGCCTTTTTTTATCACAACCGCGATTTCCTACGTCAACGGTAAGCCGCATCTGGGCCATGCGTATGAAGTAATCCTGACTGACGTCATGGCACGGTTTAAGCGGCTGGACGGCTATGACGTGATGTTCCTGACCGGGACGGACGAGCACGGGGAAAAGGTCGCTAAGACCGCCGAGAAGAGCGGTATGACGCCCAAGGCCTTCGCGGATATGAACGCCGCGCATTTCCAGCAGATGGCCAAGACTCTCGGCATCTCCAACGACGATTTCATCCGCACGACCGAGCCGCGCCATTATGAAGCCTCGCAGGCGATCTGGAACAAGCTGAAGGAGAAGGGCGACATCTATCTCGGTAAATACGAGGGCTGGTACTCGGTGCGCGAGGAAGGGTATTTCGGCGAAGATGAGCTGACGGTCGATCCGGCCACGGGCAAGAAGCTGACCCCCAACGGTACAGAAGTGGAATGGGTGGAGGAGCCGAGCTATTTCTTCAAGCTGTCGAAATATACCGATTTCCTTTTGGATTATTATAAAGCGCACCCAGAGTTCATTCAGCCGAACGTGCGGACGAACGAGATCGTCAGTTTCGTGAAGCAGGACGGGGGGCTTAAAGACCTCTCCGTCTCCCGGCACAAGAGTCGCCTGACCTGGGGGATTCCGGTTCCGGGCGAGCCGGATCATGTGATGTATGTCTGGCTGGACGCGTTGACCAACTATATCACCGCTATCGGGTATCCTGACGAGGAGTCAGAGACTTTCAAGAAATACTGGCCGGTCGATTATCATGTGATCGGGAAGGATATCACACGGTTTCATGCGATTTACTGGCCCGCTTTTCTCAAGGCGGCTGACCTTCCGCTGCCCAAGCAGATTTTTGCCCACGGGTTTATCAATGTGCAGGGCGCGAAGATGTCGAAGTCGGTTGGTAACGTTTTGTCACCCGATGGGTTGGTCGAAACGTATGGGCTGGACGCCACGCGCTATTTCCTGATGCGGGAAATTCCGCACGGGCAGGACGGGAATTTCGGGCATGAACAGGCGGTGCAGAGGATCAACGCCGATCTTGCGAACGGGCTGGGCAACCTCGCGCAACGCACACTTTCGATGATCCATAAGAATTGCGGCGAGATGATTCCTGCGCCCGGCGATCTTAATGATGAAGATCAAGAGCTGCTTTTAAACGCTCAACATATGTTGGGCAGTTATCAAGGCGTAGGACGCGGCATTCGTGGTGATATAACCAAGTTTCATTTCCATAGAGCGCTTGAACTTATCTGGTCTGCTGGGATTAGCAACTGTGACGCTTATATTGATTGGAATGCCCCTTGGTCTTTGAAAAAAACTGATCCAGCAAGGATGAATACAGTTTTATATGTTCTTTCGGAGGCAATTCGCGGCATAGCTATTCTTGTACAGCCTGTAATGCCTGACTCTGCCAACAAAATTTTAGATCAATTATCAGTGCCCAAAGATCAAAGAATGTTTATTCACCTTTCTTCTGATTATGCTCTGAAGCCCGGAACCAAGATCGACAAGCCCGAGGGCGTGTTCCCCCGGATTGTCGAGAGCGAAGAGGCGGCGGAGTAGGGCATTTATATGTGGATCGACTCGCATTGCCATCTCAACCATGAGCGCGTGACGCCAGAGGATACTCCGGCGATGCTGGCGGCGCGGGCGCGTGAGGCGGGGGTATCGGGAATGATCTCCATTTGCTGTCAGATTGCCAAGGAGTTTGACGGGCTTCTGGAAATGGTTCGGCCCCTTCCGAATGTCTGGTGCAGCGTCGGGACGCATCCTCATGACGCCGGGCTGGAGACCGAAAAGGCCGTGACGCTTGACGAGCTTTGCGCCAAGGCGTTGTCCGACCCCAAGGTTGTCGGGATCGGGGAGTCGGGGCTTGATTACTATTACGATAACTCTCCACGAGAGGATCAGCGCGAGTCGTTCCGCAAGCATGTCCGGGCCTGTGTCCAGACCGGGCTGCCGCTGATCGTACACAGCCGGGAGGCCGAGGCCGATACCGCGCAGATTCTGCGCGAAGAAGGTGGCGGAAAAGGGCTGCGCGGGGTTATGCACTGTTTTAGTTCCGGCCCGCAGCTGGCCAAGGATGCGCTTGACCTTGGATTTTATATTTCCTTTTCGGGAATGATTACGTTCCAGAAGGCGGATGAACTCAGGTATATCGCCAAGACCGTTCCGCTTGACCGGATACTGGTCGAGACGGACGCGCCGTTTCTGGCCCCGGTGCCGCATCGCGGGCAGACGAACGAGCCCGCTTATGTAGTCCATACGGGGAATTACCTTGCCGATTTCCTCAATATAGACCGGGAGGATTTCGCGGCCCAGACAACCGAGAATTTCTTTACTTTGTTCAATCGGGCGAAAAGCGCATGAGCGTGCAAGCCATCATTCTCGGGTGCGGTAATTCTTCGGGTGTTCCGGGCATAGGCAATTACTGGGGACATTGCGACCCGGATGAGCCTAAGAACCGGCGCGGGAGGAGTTCGCTGGCCGTCGTCAGCGACACCACGACCATTATTATCGACACTGGCCCGGATTTTCGGGAGCAGTTTAACCGTGAGCATCTTAAGACACCGGACGCCGTGTTTTACACACATTCGCACAGCGATCATTGCCACGGGATTGACGATCTGCGGAGTTTTTATTTTCGCGTTCATCAAAAACCCTTGCCTGTTTATTTCAACGCTGAAACGCATATTGATCTTCATCACCGCTTTAAATATCTGTTTGACGGGGGGAATAACGAATTTTTTTATCCGCCTCTACTCACGGCTCATGTGTTTTCGGATCAGGACTACGGGCAACTGCATAAAATCGGCGATATTTCCTATAAGCCTTTCCTTGTCGATCATGGTTCATGCACCTGTACGGGTTTCCGGTTCGGCGATCTGGCGTATACAGTCGATATGAAATCGCTTGATGAAAGGGCGCTTGGCGTTTTGAAGGGCGTGAAGACGTGGATTGTCGATGCGGCGGCCTATCAGATCAAGCACAACGCCGTTCACGCGAATATCGAGGATATCATCGCTTATAATCAGGTCATAAAGGCTGAAACCGTTTATCTCTCCAGCCTGACGACCCAGATGGATTACCAGACTCTTGTTAGGGAACTACCCAAGGGGTTTGCGCCCGCGTTCGACGGACTGCGGCTTGAGATAACCACGCCTTAAGTAATTGTTCTAAAATCAATAATTTCTAAAATTGCCCTTTGCTGCTTCGCGCTCTATAATATTTGGAAAAATATAATAGTTTTTGGTGATACGGCGTGACAGACGGGCGAATTTACATCAGCGACAAGACAGCAGAGTCCTTCGGCGGTCGCGAGCGCGTAGAGGAGATGTTCCGGCGTGTGGGCAACGGCGGTCATGTTGTCGTGTTCGGCGAACAGGATACTCCTCAGGAGGTCGAGCGGCTCTTCTGGGAAGCCAAGAACAACTCTATGGGGTTTTTCAACTGGATCGGGCAGGATAAGATTGATCGTGCGCTTCAGGCTGCCCATTCGCCTCCGATTCCTGCGCTAATGTCCTATGATTTTAATGGGGATGGGCGCCGGGATGTCTTCAGTTTTAAAAACACCGAGAGACTTTTTGAGCTTGGCGTTCCGACCTTGCCGGGCGATCCTGAGGCTGTGCGGGAGTTTCTTTTTTCCCATGAGATAGGGCATGTCGATAGCCACAGCCAGAATTCGTTCTGGGACCGTTGGCGTAACGAGGTGGATGCCGACAAGGACGGTTTCCAGGGTATGGGCCCAAGGGCGACCGGTGCGTTTCAAGAGGGCATTCTGGCCGCCAGAGCCGGTAATGCTCTGGGCGATATGATTGCCATGCAGGAAATGAAGATCGACAGCCGTTCGACCTATAACATGCTTGTCGATAATCCTGAGTTTATTCATACGAGTGTGCTTGGAATTTATCTTCCCGGAGAGCAGCCGCTTCAATTCAGCGAGCAGCGCCTTAATCTCTCTCTTGATAATTTCCGCGATTCGGTTCTCGGGCGTCTTTACGACAATCACCTCGCACAAAATCCGAATTTTAGGCTTGATATTTCAAGTATTTCGGCAAGCGATGCCAACTATACCTACGAGAACAGCTTTAGAGCATTTATAGAGTCCAAGGGCGGGCCTGTTGCCGAGCGTTATGAGCCCTTCATTAACAACTTGCAGGATTTGAATAACCGGCAGGCGGATCTTTGGACACAATACAACGCTCTCAGCGACGACCAACAGGCGCAGAAGGATGCGATCTACGAGCAAATCAAGGAAGCGCAGGAACAGGTTAAAGTCGAGCTGCAGCAAGCGCTTGATTACATGCGCGAAACCAATCCTTCACTTTATCGCGAGCATATCGTGGGCGAATATTTTGGCCTGTTTAATAGGCAATCCGGCCTTATCAATATGGAGTTGGGCCAGCGTACGCCAGAGCAATTTGTCGCGGGTATACAGAAGCCGATGCTGGACGTTGTAATGCAGTTGCGCCGGGAAGGGGCGTTTGCGGACGATCCCATCCAAAAGCGCCTGACCGATTATATGGCACGTGACGCCCAAATCAGACCGGAGTACTACGGTCTGGCGGCCTTACCGGACGGATCTCAGGGGCCACGCGCGGAGCCGCCCGTCAGCGCACCCGTGAGACCCTAATTTGTTATTTGTCAGAATTTTTTTACAGGATTATAGTGAGCCCATGGCAACATCAGACCCGACCGCACCGATTGAGACAAACCCGCCCACAGGGCAGGGCGACAGCATCTGGGACCGTTCTATCACGATCCCCGTGGAAGATTGCGTTAACGGGTTTCCCGAAGGTTATGGTCCGGAGTCGGCGGATATTCCTGATACGACGTTCCGGTACGATCTGGTCGTTGTCTTTGATACAGTGGAAAAGCTCAGGGAATATCAGGCGCGTCCGGCCTTGGAGCGTCTTGAAATCGAGAACACCATGGCGCAGTTTATGCGTGAGGCGGGAAATACGCCGCTGAACTGGGAAGTCTTAGGCGACGACAATCCCAACAGGCTCAGCGAACAGACCATTCAGCAGCTGAACGGGTACGTCGCGCCGGAGATGGCGCGGATTATGAACGCCTCCTATCCCGGAATCGGGATCGCGCAGGCGGGTGTCTGGCCGGAGGTAGAGCAGGAACCCGGGTGCGCTTATCCGAAAGACAAGGTTGATCTCGATCTGCCGTCCGTTACACAGACAGCAACAACCTATTCAGCCTATAAACCTTGATTTGAGGGCTTTATAGGCATGACGGTTCGGGAAACCCTCTGTGATCAGCTAAACCCGAACAAGCGCCTGAGCTACAGGCGGGCAGAGATCGTCAAGGTTCACGCAGTCGTGGGGCATGAGTTTTGATGCTGCAATACTGCAAACTTCTGGCCATAGGCATTCTCATCCTACTTCCTTTGGAATCTGCCCGCGCGGGGATTATTGAGCGCACTGGCCAGTATAAGGTTGAGGATAATAAGTGCTACGAAGGAGTTTTTATCGAGAAAAAATTTGAATGGCAAGAATTTGACTGTATCTTGGCGTTCAAAATGCGTGACCGAGATAGCCATGCGCTTTACTATTTCTTTTTAATAAACGAGCTATACATTCAGGGTATGGTTACAGAGGGTGCAGCCAGTCACTTTAATAAAAACTTTGCCAAGCATTTATATAACGCGCTAAGGTCCCAACTAGAATCCAAGTCATACGATGAGAGCCTTCAGCATCTGAAGGAGCTTTTTAGCGAGTCTCAGAGACTTTACCTACCAGAGATTTCCGAGAATTAAATTCGCGCTAGCCACAGATGTAACATGGCCTTGCCCGCAGCTTTCTGGGGTTTTTGCCGCTAAAAAAAAATATACTAGCAGTCTATTTTTTGGTTAGTGACAAACCATTTCGCTGCCGTGGAAGTGGCAGAATCCGCCGGCGGCGCCCTCGGTGGCCGCTTCGCCCAAGGCGTGCGCACCCGCCTCAGCCGCGAAATCCAGGCCTAATCCGGTCCACATTGACTCGAAGAAGCCGCTGAGCATCGGACCGAGCGGCGTGGAGTGTAGAATGCCGAATTCTATTGGAATAATCAAAAGCGCGTGCAGCCAAAAGTCGTCCCAGTTAAAGCTGGATGTCGTGTTGAAATCGCTTGTGACGTCGGCCATGCCTGTATACTCCTATGAATTCTGGGCACCTTATAAGCGTTATGTTATAACGTTATGTTTACGGTTGTGTCAAAGGATTTTTTGAAGTATTTCTGAAGAGATCGCTGCACAGGCAATACGTGATATGTCAGAACTGTTATTAAAAGCGCAAAACCTCAAGCTTGACCGGAGTGGGCGAAATTTGTTTTCCGGCATCGGCGAAGTGTGCATTTTTTCCGGAAAAAACCTTCTTGTTCACGGCCCTAGTGGTTGTGGCAAGACCTCGCTTTTGCATATTCTTACCGGATTACTGCCTGCTGATGGCGGGACCGTCGAGTTTCTTGGCAAAAATTATTCCCATATCAGCAGCGCTGCACTGAACCGCCTGCGCGGGCAGCGGTATGGCGTTATCCATCAAAAGCTTCATTTGATCAGTCACCTCAGCGTTTACCAGAATATCTCACTTGCGTTTAAAGGCGCGCGCAAGCCCGTGAATAAGCCGATGATCCTTAACGTTCTTGAGGAACTTGGCCTCAGAGAGAGAGCTTTTCACTGCGCTCGCACGTTGAGCCAAGGAGAGGCGCAGAGGGTGGCCATCGCCCGCGCTGTGGTTCACAAGCCGGATATTATCTTTGCAGACGAGCCGACGTCATCTCTAGACGACCGCCATACGGATGCGGTTTGCGGGCTTCTTATGTCATTATCGGAGCGCGGAGGGGCCAGCCTGGTTATTTCTACGCACGACCAGCGCGTGCGTGATGTCTTCAAAGGGCAAGTTCTGGAGATGAAGACATGAGTGATCTTGCGCTTATTCTCTGCTCTTTGCGAAGCCGCTGGCTGGGTAATTTTCTTTCGGTTGCTTTGACCGGCTTTGGCTTCATGCTGGCACTTCTGATTTTGCTTTTTGGGCATCATATCCATAAGCGGCTAAGCGCCGACGGGCAAGGCATTGATGTTGTGATCGGTGCAAAGGGCAGCCCTCTGCAACTCATCCTTTCCTCTGTCTATCATCTGGATATCCCAACGGGGAACATTCCCTATGAGCAAGCGCAGATCTGGATGAAGCATTCGCAGGTAAAGCGCGCCATACCCTTGGCGCTCGGCGATCAGTGGAAAGGTCAGAGAATTGCTGGTACAACGCTTGATTATCTTGAACTTTATGCTGCCCGCATTCGTGAAGGCCGCGTTTGGAAACAGGATTTTGAGGTGGTTGCCGGGGCTGCGACGGGGCTTGCGGTGGGGGATGAATTCGCTGGCGCACACGGGTTTGCGCCGGATGGCCATTCTCATGATGCTCATCCTTACCGGGTTGTTGGGGTACTTGCCCCAAGCGGGACAGTCATCGACCGGCTTATCCTAACCTCCGTCAACAGTGTGATGGCGCTTCATGGTCAAAGTGTTGCAGAGGACGATCACGAAGATCATGAGCATCATGAGCATGAAGATGATCATGAGCACCACGAGCATGAAGATGAACACGGACATTCAGGAGAAGATGAGCATGCGGCGGAAATCACCGCCTTGCTGATCCAAACCAAAGGGCCTTTGGCCCAGATGAACCTGCCGCGCATGATCAATAAGGACAGCACCCTTCAAGCTGCCAGCCCTTCGTATGAGATCGCGCGGCTCACAGGAATTCTGGGAGTGGGCTCACAGATTTTCAGAGGCCTTTCGTGGCTGATGATCGGGCTTGCCGTGCTGAGTGTTTTTGCTGGTCTGGCGGGCAATCTGGCCAATCGCTCCGGGGATATGGCCATCCTCAGAACTCTTGGGTATGGGCGTTTTCGGCTTGCCTTTATGCTTGCTTGCGAGGGCGCACTCATTGCTCTTGCGGGGCTAGCGGTTGGAACGGCGATTGCCCGGGCGGGTTTTGCTTGGGCTTTATCCGTTTCTCCCGTGTTAAAGGAAAGCGGCTTTGCTTTCGACCTCTCAGCGCCCGGGGTTTTGCCTGTTGCTTGTTTTATTTTCATAGCGGGGCTTTGTTCTGCTATTATTCCGGCTTGGAAAGCAGCGGGGGCAGATGTCTCAAAACAACTTTCAGGCTTTTAAACTATTCCGGCTTGATACGCGCATTTGTCTTGGCGCGCTCATTTTCTGCGCGTGTACGCTTTTTTGTTTATCGGCGGTTGCTCTTGAGGAATGGGAGAACGTTCCCGTTGATGCTGAGGTTTCGCTTGAGACCATGATCGAGTCACTTCCAAAATTCGTAAAGACTCCGGAAGGCGGTGTGGCTTGGGAGGTGTTAGCGAAGACGGAAGGCAAGGAAGTGATTACCGGACAGTTCGAAGACAACGATGTCATCTCTGTGCGGCCGGTATTTCCCGATGAGGTGAAAGCACTGGATGGGCAGACCGTCTTAATGCAGGGCTATATGTTCCCTCTTGAGCAGGCCGAAAAGCAGGGGCGATTTTTATTTGGGCCTTTTCCGGCAAGTTGCCCTTATCACTACCATGTTGGTCCCAATATGGTTGTCGAGGTACAGGCGAAAGATCCGATCGTGTTTTCTTTTGACCCGATGACGCTGAGCGGGCGTTTGGAATTGGTTCCCGCTGACGACGAGTTTAATGTTTTTTACCGTATGAAGGATGCTGTGGTTCATAAGCCATAGGCAGAACGGGGCGCGATGAAAAAGGGCGAAGTACATAAGCTTGTAAAAACAGTTGAGGCATACTGCGCTGAGCGAGGTTTGCGCTTTACCGAGCCGCGACGTCTTGTGCTTGAGATTATTGCGGGCAGCAAGACACCTATCGGCGCCTATGACGTTCTTGCACAGCTGGGAAAGGCGCTTGATCAGCCTAAGCCGCCGACCGCTTACCGCGCCATAGAATTTCTGCAGGAAAACGGCTTTATTCATCGGATTGAAAGCCTCAATGCCTATGTGGTTTGCCATGCCGGGCATAAGCATCAGGGCTCTCAGTTTCTGGTTTGCGATAGTTGTGGGCAGGTCACTGAAGCGCATTTATGCTCGCTCCCTAAGGATCTTGAGCGCAAGACCCAAGAGGCCGGGTTTGCGCTGTCCTCTTGGAGTGCGGAGCTTCACGGGCAATGCCGTCAGTGCTCTGGAGCATAATTTGGGGCACGCCTGCTTGCCAGATGGCCCGGGACCCTCTATTTTCAGGTGGAATATTCCTGAAACATAAGGGACTTACGCCCTTTTTTTCATAATATTTCTTGCGATTTCTTTCCAACTTTGATTATTCTGCGTCTGGATTTGACATATTTTCAAGGAGACACCCTTATGTACAAAACGACCTTACTCGCCGGATTCAGCGCTTTGGCGCTTGTTTTCACGCTTTTCCCCGCTCATGCGGAAGAAGGCGGAACCTCTGTTTCCTATGCTAAGAAGAAGCAGGGCGGCGTTCACTTTGTGAACAAAGACAAGATTCAGGATGAGGCCGCAAACGCTGCCGATCCCGCGAACCCGCAGGATGTAGAGCCTGCGGCCGGTACTGAAGAGGAGCCGGAAGCCGAAGAGAACAGAGCGGCCGATATGATCAAGCTGCCGCGTAAGTAACGCGCAGATTTGATCATTCAGCTTGTCCGGCTTCGGCCAGCTTGCGGTAGAATGTCGATTTGGCCATGTTCAGGGCCTTTGCCGACGCCGTAACATTCTGGCCGTGGTAGTCGAGAACTTTCAAAAGCGCCTCCCGCTCGATGTCGGAGGCGCTTTTTATTTTGCCCTCATCGTCGAACAGCTCGATAAACATGCCCTCCGACTCGGACTTCGCCGGCTGTTCCGCAGGTCGAACGTTTCCCTGCCTTTCTTGGCTATTTTCTGCAGCGCCCTGATTTAAAATGAGATCTCCGACCTCAAGACTCGGTCCGTCGGAGAGAACAAGCGCCCGGTTAATCATATTTTCGAGCTGTCGGACGTTACCGGGCCAATTATGGTCTTTAAGAGTTTTTATGGCACTTTCTGAAAGCGGTTTAGGGGGCCATGCCTGTCTGGCGCAGAAGCGGGCTATGAAATGCTCGGCAAGCCGCGGGATATCTTCTTTTCTTTCCCGCAGGGGGGGCATTTCGATTTGGAGCACATTGAGGCGGAAAAAGAGGTCTTCGCGGAAACGGCCTTCTGCAACCTCCCGGGTTAGGTTCCGGTTCGTCGCTGAAATGATTCGCACGTTTACGGGTACCGGGCGGGCTGCGCCGACGGGCTCGACCTCTTTTTGTTGTATAACCCGCAGGAGTTTGACCTGTGTTTCCAGAGGCAATTCTCCTACCTCGTCGAGGAAGATGGTTCCGCCCTCGGCTTCTCTGAATTTTCCAGAAGTCTTCTCGATCGCGCCCGTGAATGCGCCTTTCTCGTGGCCGAAGAGAACGCTTTCAACCAGTTGGGAAGGGATGGCGCCGCAGTTCACAGCTACAAAGGTTGATCCTGCCCGGTTGCTCTCCCCATGGATGGCGCGGGCCATGACCTCTTTGCCCGTTCCGGTTTCTCCGGTAATCAGCACGGGTATGTCTGCTGCACTTGCTTTTTTAGCAACACCAAGGGTTTGCATCAGTCCCGCCTCATGGCCTATAAGGCTCTCGAAGGTCACTGTCCCTTCGTGGGTCTGATTCAGTCTGCGGACTTCCCGCGCCAGCGACGACATATTCAGGGCGTTCCGCACCGTTACGGCCAGCCGTTCGCCTTCATAGGGTTTGTTGATAAAATCCAGAGCGCCTAGCTTTATCGCCTGAACGGCCTGCGCCATATCCTGATTACCGGTTAGCATGATCACGGGCATGTCCGGGTATCTCTGGCGTATGATTTCCAAAGTTTCCATTCCCCCCATGACCGGCATGTTTATATCCAAAACGACCAGGGGTGTTCGTTGGGCTGCGTTCTCTTCAGAGAGGTATTCCAGAGCTTCTTTCCCGTTTTGCCTAATCACAGCTTCGTAGCCTGTTTTCCGATGCAAAAGCGTCGTCAGCATGAGGCTGTGATTTTTATCGTCATCGACAATAAGGATTTTCTGGTTCATTCGCTCTTCCACCTTTTCTTATTTAATTTACCCCCGAGAGGTGAAGAAACCGTTTCAAAATGAGACGTTTGAATATCTTTTCTTATAATCAAACGTCTCATTTTGGGACACAAGAACATGGATACCGATTAAGATATTGATATTAAAGCATCAGCATTTTGGCATAGTCCTTGCTTTACATAATATCAAAGGTGTGAAATGCAGGTGCGATTATGGACATAATTACGCAGAATGCTGAAGAGCTGTTATACGAGGATTTAAGCGCGGCCTCCGGGTTTATGCCTGACCTGCGTTGCATCCATTTCAAGCGGGCGCCGCAGGACCGTTCCAGTGCCAACGCGCAGAATGCTATGGCCGATGGCGCATCTTCTGCCTTTATAAACGAATTGAAGGGCTATCTTGGACAGATGGACGCCCGCATTTTTCTTTGTCATGACGGCGACGTTTTTGTCGTGGCGCCTGATCTGACTCAGAATAATTTAAACGGTTTTTTGCACCACCTTGAAGCGAAACTTGGGCCAGCCTCATTTATGGGGCTGGCCTATCTTTTCGAGGTTGGGGTCGATTGGTCCAAGCTTCGGGTGCTCTGCGAGCGAAAATTCCAGTCTTTAAGGCGGGCAGGGGCGGCCGAGGCCACTTATCTTATCGCCTGATTATAAACAACCTACTCGCCCTTATCCTTCAGGACCGTATCAATAAGATCTTGATTCTCTTTGTTTGCATCCTTGGCTCTTCTCAGCAGGTGTGCGGCCTTGCCGTATGACAAAATCTGATTGTCGTCTGTGATTAACTCACCTAGGGCGCTGTAGTCTACAATTTTGCTTCGGTCCAGCACGACCGCTTTTCGGATCGCTTCTTCCGTCAAATCACGCTTTATGCTTGTGCGGGCGAAGCCGGGCCATAATTTTCCTAAATCCCCGCTGTCATTGGCTGAACCGATCAGAATTCCCGTGCCTGATGTCGGATCATTCCAAAGAATAGAGTTTGGAAAGACTGCATGAAACGTCTTGGTGATTGAGGCGCTATAATAGGCCGGGACGAGATGATACGGCAGCCATTGCGCGATCACGCCGTCAGGAGTTAGTTTGCTGCGCGCCAATTGGTAGAATTCGAGAGAGTATAAAGCGTTAACGCCTGCAAAAGTCGGGGGCATGGGCTCAAGTGTGATGACATCATATTTCTCGGGCGTTCTACGCATGTAAGCGCGTCCGTCCATAATCACACTGTTGACTCTAGGATCTTCAAGAACCTTTTCGTTGGCCGTGAAATGATCGGCCAGCTTGAAGACATTCTGGTTAATATCGACAATCCTGAGCGATTGTGGGTTCTCTTTGCGTACGGCGTTTGCGGTCTGGCCCGTGCCAAAACAAATCACGAGGGCGGTTTGGGGATTGGGATGAAGCAGCATCGGCAAATGCCCCATCCACGCCATGTACTGGCCTGTAAAAGGCATGTCGCTGTTTAGAACAGTGCCCGACTGTTCGGTCGTCGAAAACCCGTCAATAAACAAAATCCGGCGTCCGCCCTTATATTCTACAGCTGAAATTGTTGAATCTGGTCCTTCGTAAAATTCTAAAATTTTTGTCGGCACTCTGGTTTTGAAGTCAGATGCCCCTTGGATTCTGACCCTACCTAGACCGGATTCGAAAGTAACCGCAATTACAAGCGCTATAGCGGTTAGGGCTGAAAGACGTGCACGCCTTTGCTTTTGCGCCGCTAAAATTCCGGTCGCGCCGACCAGCAGTCCGGCTAACCAAGCGGTGCGCGCCAAGCCGATGGTCGGGAGTAAAAGCCATCCGGAAAGAAGCGCTCCCAAAATGGCTGCGAATGCGTTCACGCCATAAAGCACACCCCATTTCCATGGCCGATTTTGAGTATCTAAAATCCACGGAAGGGCCAAGCCCAGAAGAAAGATCGGTATCCCAATAACATAGAGCGTCAGGAAAAACCATTGAACGAAGATGATCATCTCATAGTGAGCAACAAGCTTAACGAATATGTCGAAGCGCTCAATAACCGGCGTTGCCAATAAAATTGTGATCCCTGACCACGCCAATAAGACCCCGAGCGAGGCATTTTTTTGGGTTCGTAGGTAGGGTACTAATCTTGCGCCCAGCCCCAAGGCTATGAGCACACATGAAAGCATGATCGCAAAAGCGTCAGTAGTGCTCATGAATGCTGCTGTCAGAGCACGGAACCAAGCGACTTCGAGCATGAAGGTGGCGCAGCCTGTTGCAAAAACGATTAACAGAGCCATAAAAAATTTGAATGGCGGTTCGGCTGTCTTTGAGTCTGCGGATAATCTGTTTGCAAAAAGCACTTCTCGTCCGAGCATAATAGCCGTAATGCCGACAAGAAGATTTATAGATGAATTCAGCCATATTGTATTCTGAACCCCTAACATAGGAATAAACAGAAAGGCCGATAGTAAAGCGCCTAAAGCTGCGCCCAGCGTATTGAGGCCATATAATGTCGCTATTGGCACCTGCGATTGTCTTGCCATCAGTCCGATCACGGGAACCGTAGCCCCCAGGAAAATAGCCTGTATCCCGAATGATGAAGCGATACCCAAAAGATAAACGGTCCCAGCCAGTTCGGGGCTGGCCTGATAGAATTCGGTATCCACTCTCTCGACGATTTGAAAGGCGCTGTTTAAGAATAAACCAGATATCCCGATTATGCATTCCATAACCCCATACAACCGCAATGGTCTGGTGTTATTGGTATGCTCAAGGATGCGGCCTGTAATCAAGGCGCCGATGCACATTCCGCCCATGGTCACAGCCAGCGTTACGGCCGTGCCCCATGCCGAGACCCCCAGGGCCAGAGAAGCCTTCAGTTGCCAAAGCACCTGCCATGAGAGGGCCGCCAAGCCAGACAGCGTGACCAGCAAGGTGATGATTTTAGCGTTTTTTTCAACGCTGCCGGAGGTTACAGATGCAATCATGGCGCTTTACAATCTATCCTGTTCATTTTTTGACCTTATTTCGGCCTAACATATAATACGTTCGCCTTCTCGGGGAAAAAAGATTGAAAGCGGACTAAACTCGATGAATTTCTCAAAAAAACTCGTATCTTGGCGTCCCCGGCGGGATTTGAACCCACGACCTCAGGATTAGGAATCCTGCGCTCTATCCTGCTGAGCTACGGGGACAGGCCAGCCGTATTTTTAGCAGGATAATCCTTTGAGGAAAACAGGTTAATACCCTCAAATAAAATGCTTCTTTGCAAGTCCGGTCCGTTTATGGTTATGTACGGCCATGACGATTTATCAAAAAACAGCCGCCAAGCGCCCTGAACGCTCCGAACTCCTGATGCCTGCGGGCTCCCTTGAGAAGCTCAAGGTCGCCGTTCTGTATGGTGCGGACGCCATTTATATGGGGACGCCGGATATGTCCTTGCGGACTAAGTCCAGTTTTACGCTGGATGAGGTGGTCGAGGGGATCGAGTTCGCCCACGCGCACGGCAAGCGGGTTTACCTCACGCTGAACCTCTTTACGCATAACAAAGATATCGCCAAGCTGCCGGAATATATCGAGACGGTGCGGAAGGTTAAGCCGGATGGCCTGATCATTGCCGACCCCGGCGTGTTCCAGTTCGTCAAGCAGGAGGCGCCGGAACTAGAGCTTCATATCTCCACGCAGGCGAACGTCTGTTCGTGGCTGTCGGTCAAATTCTGGCAGGATGCGGGGGCGAGTCTGTGCGTACTCGGCCGCGAAGTGACGTATGAAGAGCTTGTCGAAATCCGGGAGCATTGCCAAGACATCAAGCTGGAAGCCTTCGTTCACGGGGCGATGTGTATGACGTATTCGGGGCGATGCCTTCTGTCCAACTTCATGTCCGAGCGCGGAGCCAATCAGGGGAATTGCGCGAATAGCTGCCGCTGGAGCTATAAGGTTCATATCCGCATGAAAGATGGCACGCTCAAGGATCTGGAGATCAACGAGACGAACCGCGAGATGTTCGAGTTCTTCCTTGAGGAGGGGCATCGGCCCGGCGAGATGATGCAGCTCGAAGAGGACGACCGGGGGTCGTATATTCTTAATTCACGCGACCTGTGCCTGATGCCCAAGCTGGACGATTACCTGCGAATCGGGGTGGACTCGCTGAAGGTCGAAGGGCGAAACAAGAGCGCGTTTTATGTTGGCGTCGTAGCGCGGGCGTACCGCATGGCGATCGATTCCTATTACCGCGATCCGGCCAAGTGGGATCCCAAGCCGTTCATGGCGGAGCTTGAAACCGTTCCGAACCGGGGCTATACGCTGGCGTTCCACGAGGGCCGCCTCACGAACCTTTCGCATGGGTATGATAATACTGGTACTTTTGCCACTTATGAATTTGCGGGTATGATTTCGGCGGTCACGGACGATGCGTTCCATATGCACGTCAAGAACAAGCTTGTCGCCGGAGATGTTCTGGAATTCATACCACCCAATGCGAACGATCCGATCCTGCTACGGATCTATTCATTTGAAAACGCGGAGAACGGCAAGGTTACCGAGGTCGTGAACGCCTCGCCGGAGACTACGATCCGGATTCCTTTTTCCTTGTTCGAGCATGAGCATATCCCCGACCTGATCCGAAACCTGCCGCCGCTCACGATCGTGCGGAAAGAAGCACTGCTGACCGAAGTGCAGGAGACACGCCTCAAGCTTGATAAGACCGTTCAGAATCTGGAGCTGGGCAAGGGGCGAGCAAGTGCGTTCGACGATAATCGCGTTGCGCTTCTGGACGCCAAGCGGGCCGATTCTCAGGACAAAGTTCTTAAATCTCCGCGCATCGGCGTCGAGGGGTGTTGCGGAAAGGGTTGCAACGGATGTCTTGTCTTCTGGCATGCCCCCGAATACGCCAAGGCGCGGGACGTCCTGAAAACCAAAAAGCAGGGTGAAATGCTTTCCAGCAACATGATTGAGCGGGGCCAAGAGACTAAAACAGGAACCTGATTTGTAATAATTTTGTTATTTTTTTGGATTAATGGTAGAGATTATAAACATAATTATATGTTGTTACTTTTAAGTTCGAGGGAGAAATCATGAAAAAAGATGATCGGGAACCAACAATTTATATCAGTCCGAAATATCCGTCGTACGATTTCAAGACGGCGGCGGAAGGCGTGCCGTCGGGTGCTTTGCATGATATTTTCCTGCGGCATGAAGCTGGTATGACCAGCATCGACCCTTCTGAACGCTGGGGCGTGGTGGATGCAATGAAGGTGATGTCCCGTCAGAACGGACTTCCCGGCGTCCAGGAATACAGGCAGGCGGCGCTTGGCATTCTTGAAAAAACGATTTCTGGAGACCCTGATGCCAATGTGCGTCAAAAGGCCGTGCAAACCGCCAGCATCATCAGGGGACTTCAGCAGCCTACAAGCGAACCGCAGGAACCTGAAATCGCCTGAGTCTAACATTACTTCATATCGAGATAGATTTTAGATAGAGTGGGAGTCCGAGGCGGATTTCCGCTCTTTCTTTTTTTGGTGACGGTCTTGTCCGTGTTTTTCGCACATCAGCGCGAGGCTTTGTTGAACGGCGTGCAGCAGCGCAACGCGCTTCTGGATTCAGTTTTTTATGACGTGCGCTGTATTATGGAGGCCGAGAAGCCGTCTCTTGCTTTTTGGCGCGCGAAGGAGGGGGCCCTTTTGATTGTGCCGCCCTCCGGCGGGGATGCCCTTGAAGTGTTCGCCGAAAAAGAGTCGCTTTTTGATCAGGGCGGAGGAGATGTGAAAGCACTCGCCGTGGCCGGGGTGGGTAGCTCTGCTCTGGGCGCCGCCGCCTTCGCGCGCAACCTCGCCGATGCGCTGGGCGGGTCGGTGGCGGCGATTGTTTCGGGTTACGGGCTTTCGGATGTCCTGACCGAGGCGATGGGCGGGTTCTTCCTGTTCGGGGCACTGAATAGCGTCCGCCACAGGCTAGAGGGTCTGGACCGGCCGTCCATGCCTCTTGGTTCTGGCGGTACGTCCAGTCTGATGCGGCTCAGCAAGGATACAGCGACGCTGATTGATTTGCTGTCTGATGCCCGTTTTGAAATACCGTTGCTGGTCGGGCACTCCAAGGGGAACCTCGTGATTTCCGAGGCGCTTTATGCGCTCGAAGCCCGGCAGGCCTTGGCGCCCGTTGCAGAGCGCTGCCGGATTGTAACGATCAGCGCCAAAATCGGGATGCCATCTGCGTTCAGGGGCAAGGTGATCGACGTTATGGGGCAATGGGACGGCTTCGGGGCGCTGAATTCCCGGCCCGATATTCCCGCCGATCTGATCGTGCCGGGCGCCTGGCACAGCACAAACCCTCATTTTCCGTTTGGTATGGGCCTTCGGGTCACCCCGACGCTCAAGGACGCCCTGACCTTGTTCGATATGCCCAGAACGCCGCAAAAACGGCCGATTTTTGCGGATTTTATGGAGGCGCGCAAACGCACCCTGAGCGCCCTTACGGTTCCGGCCTGAAATTTCCGATTTTTTGCTAAATCTCTGTAACTCCTATAAGTTTTTCATAGAATATTTATGAGTTGACTGGTCGGTCAAATGTGATTATAAACCTTTTCTTGTTGAAAGGAGCGCCTTATGAGCCGCGCGACCACGAGTACCAAAGACCGCCTCATCGAGACGGCCAGAGACTTGATCTGGCGCAACAGCTATAACGCCGTTAGCGTTGATGACATCTGCGCCGCCGCTGATGTCAAAAAGGGCAGTTTCTATCATTTCTTTCCGTCCAAGGCGCATCTGGCGCTGGCCACCATGGATTCCTGCATGCAGGAGATGAAGGCCGATTATAACGAGATTTTTTCGAAAGACCGCCCGCCGATCGAGCGGTTCAGGATGATGGCGCGCCACGTTTTCGAGCATCAGAGCGAGATCAGCAAGGAACTTGGCCATGTATGCGGTTGCCCGTTCGCGACGCTGGGCTCCGAGTTGGCTGCTAAGGATGAGGAGATCGGCAGCACGATCGCCCGCATTTGTGCCGAAAAGGCCGCGTATTACGAAGACTGTCTGAAAGATTTACTGGCTGAAGGTCTAATTCCGGCTTCGACCGATGTAAAAAGCAAGGCCGACGAGATTTTTGCTTTGGTTGTCGGGCAGTTGCTGATGGCCCGCATCAAGAACGATTTGAGTTTTATCGAACACAAGCTTGAGGAATCCCTGTTCAACCTGATCGGGATCGACCTTGCGCACCTGACGAAGGTTCCTGAACAGGGCCGGAAGAGCGTCAGGCGCTAATATATTTTTCTATGGAGAAGAACGTGCGTAACAAACTTTTATCTTTCCTGTTTTTGGTTGTAGCCATCGGCGCCGGCGGTGCGGTTGTATATTTCGGATCGCCCGTCGGCGCCATGGAGCAAGAGGGCGAGCAGGGTCCTCCTCCGCCCATGGCTGTTGAATTCGTGACTGTTGCGCCCGAGCAGGTGCAGATCTGGAAGAATTTCTCCGGCAATGTCGTTGCTGTTGACCGCGCTGAAATCCGCCCGCAGGTGGAGGGTCGGATCACGGAAATCCGCTTCACCGATGGCCAGAACGTGAATAAGGGCGATGTGCTTTTTGTCATCGATCCGCGTCCTTATGAAGCTGCCTTGACTCAGGCTAAAGCCGCTCTTGAGAGCGCCAAGGTGCAAGCACAGCTCGCAGAGAAGGAGTATCAGCGGGCTAAGAGCCTTATCAAGAGCGATGCCATTTCACAAAGCGTGATGGATGAGCGGGATAATAACCGTCTTGCATCGGCTGCCGCCGTTCAAGGCGCACAGGCGACCGTGCTAAGGGCTGAGATCGACCTTGATTTCGCCTATGTAAAGGCGCCGATTTCCGGCAGGATCAGCCGCGCCGAGATCACGGAGGGCAACCTTGTGCAAAACAATCCTGCGCCTTTGCTGACGACGATCGTCGCGCAGGACCGCGTTTATGTCGATTTTGAAGTGGATGAGCGGACCTATGTCGACTCTATTTATCAATCGAAAGGCGAGGGCGATGTTCCCGTGAGGCTTAAACTATCCTCAGCCAACAAGGAGTATGCCGGAACCGTTCACAGCTTCGATAACCGGATCGACCCTGCTTCCGGAACGATACGGGCCCGGGCTATTTTCGACAACCGCGACGGCGTTCTCCTGCCGGGTATGGCGGTGAGTGTTGAGATGGGCGGCAACGGCCAAGACAAACAAATTATGATTACCGAGCGGGCCATCGCCACAGACCAGGACCGAAAATATGTCTTTGTGATCGGTGAGGGCAATGCCGCCATCTATCGCGAGATCAAGATCGGCTCGAGCGTCAGCGGCAAGCGCCTCGTTCTGGACGGGCTGAAGGAAGGGGAGAGGGTCATTAGCTCCGGCCTGACCCATATCCGTCCTGGTATGGTCGTCAATCCGCAGACACAAGCTGAGAAAGACGCTCTGGCGCTGGCCTCCGAGCAAAAACAAGCAGAGACAAAAGAGTAATTTCCATGATCGTATCCAGCCAATTCATCGACCGGCCGATTTTCGCCGGAGTTCTCTCCTTCATGATTTTCTTGCTGGGCCTGATTGCCATGTTCCAGCTACCGATTTCGGAATATCCTGAGGTTTCTCCTCCTTCGGTCCAGATTTCGGCCAGCTTCCCGGGTGCGAACCCTGCCGTTATCGCGGAAACTGTCGCCACACCCCTTGAGGAACAGATCAACGGTGTTGAAAACCTCCTTTATATGAATTCGCTGGCTACTGCGGACGGGCGGCTTTCACTCACGGTCACATTTGCGATCGGCACGGATGTCGATTTGGCGCAGCAGCAGGTGCAGAACCGTGTAGCGCAGGCTCTGCCGCGCCTGCCGCAGGTGACTCAGGATCTTGGGGTTACCGTCGTAAAGAGTTCGCCAGACTTAACGATGGTTGTTCATTTGCGATCCCCTAATTCGCGCTATGACATGCTTTATCTTCGTAACTACGCGACCCTTAATATCAAGGACCAGCTTGCGAAAATAAAAGGTGTAGGTGACGTACGTCTTTTTGGTTCTGGTGATTATGCGATGCGCATCTGGCTCAACCCTGATCGTATCGCGGAACGCGGTATGGACGCGTCCGAAGTTATCAATGCCATACGCGGTCAGAATATCCAGGTTGCCGCCGGGGTTATTGGCGGCCCCCCATACGACGACGACACGGTTTTGCAATTGCCCGTCAATACGCAAGGGCGCTTGAGCACCCCGGAAGAGTTTGAAGATATTATTATAAAGCGCGATTCCAACGGCGTTATCACGCGCCTTAAGGATGTGGCCCGGGCCGAACTGGATGCCCAGACCTACTCGCTGCGCTCTATGCTCAATAATCAACCTGCTGTGGCGATTCCTATTTTTGCCACGCCGGACGCCAACGCGCTGGATATATCGGAGAATGTGCGTACGACGATGGCAGAGCTTAAGAAAAGCTTCCCCGAAGACATGGATTTTAGCATCGTCTATGACCCGACCGTGTTTGTGCGTCATTCCATCGATGCGGTTATACATACATTTATCGAGGCTATTCTTCTGGTCGTACTGGTCGTAATTGTTTTCCTACAAACATGGCGTGCTTCGATCATTCCGCTTCTTGCGGTTCCCGTGTCGATCGTCGGGACATTCGCGATCATGCTGCCGCTTGGATTTTCGATCAACGTGCTTTCGCTGTTCGGGCTTATTCTCTCGGTCGGGATCGTTGTGGACGACGCGATTGTCGTGGTCGAGAACGTCGAGCGGAATATCGAGGAAGGTAAGAAACCACGCGAAGCCACCGTACAGGCGATGAAAGAGGTGACTGGTCCCATTATCGCCACGTCTTTGGTTATTGCCGGCGTCTTCATACCTATCGCGTTTATCAGTGGCCTGACGGGTATGTTTTATAAGCAATTTGCCCTCACTATTGTGATCGCAACATTTATTTCCATGATCAACTCGCTGACCCTCAGTCCGGCTTTGTCTGCGGTCCTTCTGAAGCCCAGGCATGAGCAGAAGGATTTTCTTACGCGCCTTATGGACAAGCTCTTTGGCTGGTTCTTCAACGGGTTTAACCGTGTCTTTGGCAGAAGCCAGAACGCCTATGCAAAAAGTGTAGGTGTTATGGGCCGACGCAAAGCCAGCGTCATGAGCATTTTTGCTTTTCTGGTCATCGGAACCTATTACAGTTTTGGACTTATTCCGTCAGGGTTCGTTCCCGCGCAAGACAAACAATATCTTATTAGTTTTGCTCAACTTCCATCCGGAGCGACACTTGAGCGCACTGAAGAGGTGATGCGTAAGATGGGTGAGATCGCTCTCAAAGAGGAGGGGGTTGCCAGCGCTGTTCAGTTTCCGGGCCTTTCGATTAATGGGTTTGTCAATTCCGCCAGTGCGGGAATTGTCTTCGTGACTTTAGATGATTTTGAAGAACGTGACTCCCATGAGTTAAGCGCTGGGGCTATCGCCGGACGGCTTCAGCAAAAATTCGGCGCCATAGACGAAGCCTTTATCGCTATTTTCCCTCCTCCACCAGTTCGCGGTTTAGGAACTACCGGCGGCTTCAAGCTTCAGATACAGGACCGCACGGATCGCGGCTATCAGGCTTTGAACGAAACCTTGCAGCAGGTTTTGGGCAAGGCTTGGAGCAGCCCTGTCCTGACAGGTGTCTTCTCCAGCTATAATATCAATGTCCCTCAGCTTTTTGTGGACCTTGATCGGACACGGGCCCAGCAATTAGGCGTCTCCATCGACGAGGTGTTCCGAACGATGCAAATCTATCTCGGGTCGAGCTATGTGAATGACTTTAACCAGTTCGGGCGCACCTATCAGGTGATCGCACAAGCTGATAAAGAATTCCGTTCAAGGCCGCAGGACATTTTGAGGCTCCAGACCCGCAACGCCGATGGACAGATGGTACCGCTTGGCTCTGTTGTGAAGGTTGAGGAGACGTTCGGGCCGGAGGTGGCCATGCGATACAACGCTTTCCGCTCCGCCGACCTGAACGGCAACGCCGCTCCGGGTTATTCTTCCGGGCAAGCTCAGGACGAGATCACCCGGATTTTGCAGGAAACTCTGCCGCAGGGGATTGATTTCGAGTGGACTGAATTGACTTATCAGCAAATTCTGGCCGGTAACACCGCGGTGTATATCTTCCCGCTTTGTATCTTCTTCGTCTTTCTTGTGCTGGCCGCACAGTATGAGAGTCTTGCGATGCCTCTGGCCGTTATCCTGATTGTCCCTATGAGTATTCTTTCAGCCTTGATCGGCGTTTATTTATGGGGCGGGGACAATAACATCTTTACCCAGATCAGCTTGTTCGTTCTCGCAGGCTTGGCGTGCAAGAACGCGATTCTGATCGTCGAGTTCGCGCGTGAGCTTGAGCATCATGGAAAAAGCGTGCGCGAGGCGGCTATGGAAGCGTCCCGCCTGCGGTTGAGGCCCATCTTGATGACCTCGTTTGCGTTCATCATGGGCGTTCTTCCGCTCGCGCTCAGCCACGGAGCAGGCGCAGAGATGCGTCAGGCGATCGGGGTTGCCGTGTTCTCAGGCATGCTGGGGGTTACGTTTTTTGGCCTTGTCTTCACCCCGGTTTTTTACATGTTGTTCAGGGGACTTGAAGTCAGCTTCCATGAGCGCAGAAAAAAACTTAGTGTTCCTGCGGAGTAACCTCTATGAAAAAAATTATACTTTTGACAACTTGTGTTTTTCTCTCGGGGTGCTTTAAGGGCGGTCTTGATCTGTCGGCTCCTGACAGGCCGCAGCTCTGGACGGCTAAGAATAGCGAGTCCGTTAATGTCGTCGAAGCTCCTACGCTAAAAAACTGGTGGCAGGGTTTTAACGATCCGGTTCTCAATCAAATTGTTGAGCTGACGCTTGCACAAAGCCCGGACCGGCTGACTGCCGAGGCAAAAATTCTTGAAGCGCGCGGTTTGCGACGCAGCTCCCGCTCGGGACTGTTCCCGCAAATCGGTGCTTCGGGTAATTCAGGACGGCAGGAATCCGGCGTTGATGGGGCGGGCTCAATCGATGACTTTTATGAGGCGGGTTTCGATGCCTCATTTGAGATCGACATTTTTGGACGAAACCGCAACACTTACAGCGCCGCCGGCGCAAGACTGGATGCCGCCGAGGCATCTTACCGCGACGTGACCCTGACGCTGATTGCCGAGACAGTCCGGACCTATATCGACTACCGCGCCGCGCAGAACCAATACCGGATCGCGCTGAAAAACCTGCAATCACAAGAGAAGACGCTGACCCTTATTCAGGATCTTAATCGATTAGGTTCAGCGCCACGTCTGGATGTCGAGCGCACGGAAAATCTTGTTAACACGACGCGGGCCTCATTGCCCGAATTCATGCGGCAAGCTGAAAATGCCAAGCTGCGCTTAAGCGTTCTGACAGGCGGCCTGCCTGCGATGCTTGCGCCTGTTCTGAGCCCTGACGCGGAAATTCCAGGATCAGATGCTTTGCCCGTTCTTATGGCGCCAGCGCAGGTTCTTGCTCTACGGCCTGATATCCGGGTGGCGGAGAAAAATCTTCTGGAATCAACCAAGCTGGCGGAGGCTGCTACTGCAGAGTTTTTCCCGGTCTTTAACATCGCCGGGTTCTACGGGATCGCCGATGGCGGGCTTGTGAGCAACGCGAATGTCTGGAACGTTGCACTGGGCGCTGCGGTCACTTTGCTTGACTTTGGGAGGATCGAAGGCCGGATTGACGCCGCCCGCGCCCGCGAGATGCAGGCTTATCAGCAATACCGCAAGGCGGTTCTCGCGGCCGTGACAGAGGTCGAAACCGCGCTGAACGACTACGCATTTATCAATGAACGCCGCGTTTCTCTGGAGAAAGCTTTTGCGAACGCTGACAATTCGCTTACGCTTTCACAAACACTTTATAAGGAGGGGGAAATCTCGTTCCTGGACGTTCTGGACGCACAGCGCAACGCCAATAATGCAGAGTCTGTTCTTGTGGGCGCACGGGCAGCGCAGGCGGAAAGCCTTACCCGGCTTTATAAGGCGCTCGGCGTTTATTAGATATATAAGGCTCGCAGGATTCACTTAGATTATTGCTTAACACTCAGTCTTAGCGTGTTATGACTTTTTACTTACAATCGCCAAGCTTGTCTTATTTGTGCCCTGTTTGGTCGGCCAGGGGAGGTCGCCAAGCGGAATAACGTGAATCCCAGGGTTTTCCTTACAAACCCGCTTCATTCCTAAAAACGGTCCTTCGATCACGTTCCCGTCTGGGAAGAGGGGCTTTAAATCGGGATAATAATCGTGCAGAAGGATTAAACCGTTCGGCTTTAGAAGGGACAGTGCGTAGCCGACTTCTTCGTAGACGGCTTTTGCCGAATGATCGCCATCAAGAAAAATAAAGTCGTATTTTTGAGTTGTCGATTTCATAAATTCTGTTGCCGGGGCATTAAAAAACTTTACGTAATCTCCGCAACCGGATTGGCTAATCAAGTCACGTGGAGGCGCTTGTAAGCCCACTGATTTCCATGCTCCTTGATCATTATTGACATCCAGTATGTCAACCGTCGAGAATTGGCTATTCTCACTTACACCTTTATGCGCTTGCGCCATATAAATTGTCGAGGCCCCTATGTGTGTGCCTACCTCAAGCAAACTTTCCGGCTTCAGTCCTTTTATTAGATAGTATAGAGCCCTGCGATCGCCGGGGTTTACCCCTCCACTTAGGTGTTCTGATTTATAAAACTGGTTGATCGTCGAATTGTCTATATTCCAAACAGTCTCTATTTGGCTGTTTGTAAAAACGCTTTGCAGGTCTGGCTGCTTCAGCGCACAGAGATTTGCAGGGTTCATCGCCTGCTTGGGGGTGAGCTGTAGCCCTACCAAGTTTCCCTGCGTTCTAATAAACCTGATCGCTCCGGGAGTTAGTGAGGCTTTTACGATTGATTTAATCTGATTTTTTTTACTTGTTTGCATGAGGCTAGAGCTTTCTGTTTTCAGAAGAATTTTATCAGAGTAAAGATTCAAATTCTTGCATTATTTTCTGTGTCTTAAATTGGTCTGGAAGCAAACTACTCTTACGCTTCTTGGGATTAATCTCATTTATCTTCGAAAAAAGAGAGATCATTTCTTCTATAGAATTAACAATATGCAAGGCGCCCTGTTCAGTGTGCGCCCGGATCTCCGCTACTCCATTGGCATCATTTGTTGCAATTACAGGCGTCCCGCACGCTAGGGACTCAAGAACGACGTTAGGCATTCCCTCCCAACGAGAAGGCAGCAAGAGCCAATCTGATTGCGCTATGTATGACCATGGATTTTCCTGATTTCCTAGCAATACGACAAAGTCTCCTAGGCCGTATTCTGCAATCTTGCGTTTAAGATTTTCCCTCTCTGTACCTTCACCTAAGATTAAAAGCTCCCAATTTATAAGGGGGGGAAATTCTTTAAGGCCATCCAGTAGACGATCATATCCCTTTTGGGCATGCAAACGGCCTACGCATATCAAGCGGACCTTCTGGTCGTTTTCGTTCCGCTTGATTTCGACTTTTTGAAGTGCCCTGTTAATGGCTGCTTCGTCTACCTGATTATAAAGAACTTTATGGTTCTTGGTTTTCACACCGAGCTTTTTAAATTCTTCAATAATATCTTGCGAAGGGCTTAATACTAAATTCGCAAGTGGGTAAAGAATTTTGTAGAGAGCGATCAGAATAATCGCCATTTTGGGATGATCATTCAGAATTGAGCTGGGGATAACTGCTTCCCGAACAATATACTTTGTCTTTGGGAAAAATGGCCGCGTAAGGAGTAATAAAAAATTTGAGTGCGCCATTGTCGTTACGACGACATCTGGACTTAGTTCCTTTAGTTTTTTTGAAAGTTTAAAGAAAGCTCTACTGACTCTTACACCACCCAAGGAATGAACAGGAATTGTTTCTTTAATCCAGCTGCCTAACGGTCCGGCGCTATCCAACACTATCATTTCTGGTGAAAATTTTTGATTGTCCAGATTATTCATCAATGTAATTATTGCGCGCTCGGCGCCGCCCGCGCACAGAAGTGGAAGGATAAAAACGACTTTCGTTCTTCTATTTTTTTTGTCAGTCATTCTTATTTTCAAGTGATTTTGAGATTTCCTCGACCTTAGCCGAGGCGTTGATTTCAATAACATAGAGCCCTGCAAAATGGCACGCCTTTAGAATGCTGTTCATCTGCGCCTGCTTTTGCTCCAGTTCCGGTTCAATTTCCTCAGCGGGTTTTCCGTCAAATCGGCTATTTCCATCGGCTCTTGTTTCTATCCGGGAGGCCGCCAGAGCGGGGGCGGTTACAAAGTATAGAATTTGCACCTCTGTTCCTGCATACAGCCCCTTAATGACCGGAGCTAAATGCCAAGGCTGAACGTTCTTGTTATTTTTTGAATCTATCATTATCGACCAGATTTCCTGTAAAAAAAATTGCTCTGAGATATAGCAGCTTTCATCTGGGAAACATAAAAAAGCGCGTTTTCTCATAGGTGCTTTTAGAAGGTGCGCGACATATGGGCTTTGCCATAATCTGTAACGGGCAATGAACAATAAAATTTTCCAATAGAGCGGAGTATCAAGCACACACGACGCCGCGAACGCTTTCAGCCGAGAGCTGGTACCCGGAAATCTTTTTTGATAGTGTTCGGAAAATGACTTATTTACACCACTTTCTATCAGATATCTTGATAGTGTTGTCTTCCCGCTTCCCGGTAAGCCTAGGCACTCGCGATAGAGTGAGTTTCTCCGAGCGGGTTTTTCAAGCAAATGGAGGAATATTCTACCTCTGATGTTTTTAAGTACGTTGTTCAGGCTTTCATCTGCGTTTAGTATCTGGTCGTTTTGGCAGGCGGCTATTTGAAGCTTTTTTATGCTCTCTATTTTTTCCGAGATTTTGATTTTAATAGGCTTGTTTTCTGGCTTTCGCTCAAGGGCAATGTCGAGGCTCGCGATAAGTTTTAGGCAGAGGTCAGGTTTTAGAATCCGATTCATCTCTTCGTACTGGCGCTTTTCCCATCTTGAGATGAAACGCACGAGCGGGTTTGTATCGTTCAGCGCGGCATGAAGCAACGGCCCATCGTTTATTCCCGCGTCTTGCGATTGCGGCCATCGGTCACAGATTACGTTGTAGCCCTTATTCCGTAGTCTTTTCACTTTTCTGATCAGGGACTTTTTTGTCAAGGCACCCGCAATTGCCAGAAGTGGGTTTGGCCTGTATTTCACTTTGTCATCAACTGCGGCGCCTTGCTCGCTTGTCTCTTTGGATTCAGGATTTTTTTTCATAAATTCTTTTGTCAATCTGCCGCATGATAGTGCCAGCTTTGCAAGAGAAACTGCTATATGCCCCTGTCCCTCACCGATTCCCATGTAGATCAGCGGTATGTCGAGTTTATGCTGCCAGTCAGCCTGAATTGTTTTTGTAACCGTAGATTTGCCCGCGCCATCCGCTCCCAGAAAGGCCACGACGATGCCTTGACGCGGAAGAAGCCGTCTTCGGGGAATAAGATATTGCTGCCAACCAAGTTTTTCAAAGATTCGGCAAAAATAATTCAAGCCCTCGTTTTTGAACATGGTTAGCGTGGTTTGTGCGGGCGAGGAGCGCTTCCAGCCGTTTTTATAGCCATACTCATCGGCGGCTTTTTTCAGCCTGCCCATGTTTTCCGCATCGGGCTTCGTGTAAGCGCTCAGCAGCAGCGTTCGGATATCGCCCTCGAACATGCCTGCAGCCGCATCCCCGAAGTGCGCGAGATCGACTTTTTCCTTCAGCTCGTCATATTCGCTTCGGAAGCCTTTGGAGCCATAGGGTTGGCTAGGTTCTTGATTTACGAGCTTATCCCGCAGTCGGATTTTGACAGCTTCACGGACTAAAAGAAAAACCAGTTCGTCTGCGGGATTTGATACGTACACTCCCTCAATGCCGGGTTGCAACTCACGACGGTTCAAAATGTGTTCATTCCAGGGGAATATAAAACTTTTAGCGTTTTTCTCGCCTAGGGTTAGCAAGAAGTGCGCGTGGATATGCAGAACCCTGCCTGTTGACGTCTCGAAGGATATGTAATCAGCAACGCCCGGATAGCTCCGGTGCTTTGCGGGCTTGAACAAGATAAATCCGCAGGATCGCATGATTTGCGTCACACGGTATCTGTCCTGTGGCATAAATAATAAATCGAGGTCCGTTTCTGCATCTAGCCCCGCCTGGAGATGCTGGTTGCTCTTCCAACTGCACCATTTAACAGCATCTTTATTAAGAGCTTCAAAAAGCTTCTGACACCGTTGGCGGCTTGATGCATCTAGTGGAATTAACATATGTTTCTGCTTATGTTCGGTTCTTACAGAATACCGCTTTTATACGCCAGGGCAGAGGGGAAACAACCTGCCATTTAAAAAAAATAGCACCTTAAAAGGCTGGGCGAGCAGACGCTTATTGGTCTATTGACATTTTATTGCGACATCCCCTAAATGGGCTGAATGTGTAGACTGGCATCAAAATCCAATGTTATCAAATATTTATAAGCCAACATTCTCTCTATTCTCTCTGCTTTCAAAAGAGCAGAAGCGGGGAGGGGCGATCTGCCTTCTGATTATGCTGGGCCTGGCCATCTCCGAGATTGTCGCGGCCAGCCTGATTGTGGCTATGGCCGCGCAAATGACCTCGCCCGAGCCGGATGTCCAGCTGCTGTTTGTTTTGTCGCTTACATGCCTGCTCGTCTTCGTGGTCAAGGGCAGCATCGCGCTGGCGGATAGTTACGCGCAGAGCCAGTGGATACAAAAGCTGATTCTGGATTTCAAGGAACTGCTTATCCGCCGCTATACGAAGATGAGTTATGCACAGCAAATCCAGACTAATTCGAGCGATTCTCTCTCTGTTTTATATAACGATGCCGACGTGTATATGCGGATCGGTCTGACTTCTATGGGTATTTTACTGTCAGAAACGGCTGTTTTTGTGGTTCTTCTTGGCTTTCTTGTCTATTTACAGCCAGCCATCTCGGGCGTTTTAATCCTTGTTTTTTCTTTACTCGGCGTTGTCTTTATCAAGGGCCTTATGCCCGTTTTCAAGCATTGGGGAGCCGTTGTCCAGGAAACGGTCAAGGCCGGTTACAAAACGGCCCTTATGATCTTGCAGTCATACAAGGATATCCTGATTTTCGGCAAGATCGACTATTTCGTTCAAAAATATATGGACCAGTCGTTGCTGCGTGCTCAGGTGGCGGTCAAGGCTGCCGTGGCCCAAGTTATTCCGCGCGTTATTCTGGAAATTGTTTTTATTTTGTTTTTTGTCGGGCTTGTGGTCTCTTTTCTCTCGCTTGGGCACGATATTACGAGCCTGACTACTGTTCTAAGCGCCTACCTGTATGCCGGATTCCGCCTGCTGCCCAGCCTGAACAGAATGATGGTGCAGGTCAGTAATGTCAAAATGTCTGAAGCCAGCCTGAACAGACTTGTGGCCGAGATTACCTCTCCGGCTAATGAAAGCAAGTATTTGTCTGAGCCGGCGTTGCTGTTCGACGAAGCCATCGCTATTCGCAATCTCTCTTTTGCCTATGAGGGCAAAGACCAGCCCGTTCTGAGAGATGTGAATTTGACGATAAAGAAAGGCGAATTTATTGGAATTATCGGAGAAACCGGATCCGGCAAATCGACTTTGCTTTTGATTATTTTGGGGCTTCTGGAGCCGGGGCGCGGCAGTATCCTCATTGACCATAAATTTTTACCAAGCAGTTACGAATGGCATGCAAAAATTGGCTACGCCGCCCAAGATTTTCAACTTATAGACGGTACAATCGAAGAGAATATCGCTTACGGCGTTCCTAAGTTAGAAATTGACCGTGAAAGGGTTAACAAAGTTATAAAAAATGCGAGGTTGGATAAGTTTATAGAAAGCCTTCCTAAACAGCTTTCTACCCATATAGGAGAAAAGGGCGTTCTGATTTCAGGCGGAGAGCGCCAAAGGATCGCACTGGCTAGGGCGTTGTACCGTAAACCAGAAGTTTTAATACTGGATGAAGCCACTTCGGCTCTTGATTTAGATACGGAAAAGGCGATTATGGAAGCCATTCAGGAACTCAAAGACGGATCCTTGACGATCATCGCCGTAACGCACCGTCTGGATACTTTGAAACACGCGGATCGCGTCGTAAAAATTGAAAAGGGAATGATAAGCAATGAGTAACTTATGCCGTGTCTGTTCTTCGGAGACGAAATTCGTTATTTCCTACGGCAAGATGCCGCTGGCCAACGCTTTTCTTAAGCCTGAGCAATACGACAACGAGTATTTTTTCGAGCTTGCGGTGTCTTTCTGTCCCTCCTGCACTATGTTTCAACTGATCGACCAGCCGGATCCCGACCTGATGTTTCATGAAGAGTATGCATTTTTCTCGGGAACCTCCAAGGCCATGGCAGCGCATTTCGAGCGCAAGGCACTCTTGCATATAGAAGAGTTCATTTCCGATGATAAGTCGGCTTTCGTGGTTGAACTGGGAAGCAACGACGGGATCATGCTTAAACACTTCGCTCAGAGGGGCATTAAGCATTTGGGTATTGAACCCTCCGCTAATGTTGCCGAGGTTGCTCGGCAAAACGGTGTAGAGACAATCGTTGAGTTTTTCGGCAAGGAAACTGCCGAGCAGGTTCTGGCGTCCCATGGTAAGGCCGACATCATTAGTGCATCGAACGTCATGTGCCACATACCGGATTTACGCTCCGTCGGGAAGGGGGTTCAGGTTCTTCTCAAGGATGATGGCGTTTTTGAATTTGAAGATCCTTATCTCGGGTCTATGATCGAGAAAACTTCTTACGATCAGATTTATGATGAGCATGTCTATATCTTTTCAGTAACATCCGTAGAGAATGCCTTTTCGCCTTATGGACTGGAGGTTTTTCACGTTGTTCCTCTTGAAACGCACGGCGGGTCGATGCGTTATCATCTATGCCGCAAGGGGGCACATGAGATTCGTGAAAGCGTGCGTCTTCAAAAGGATATTGAGAAGCGAACCGGTCTGCACCGTTTTGAGACTTACGAAAAATTCGCAGCGGACTGCGAAAAGAACAAGAAAGATCTGGTTTCTTTGCTTGAAGAGCTCAAAGAGCAAGGACTCAGGGTTGTTGGATACGCTGCAACATCAAAAAGCACAACTATCCTTAATTACTGCGGCATCGGCCCTGATTTGATCGAGTGCATTTATGATACGACACCGCTTAAGCAGGGAAAGTTTACGCCGGGCATGCATATTCCCGTACGTGGCTTCGACGAATTCTATTCCAAGGCGCCGGATTATGCCGTTCTCTTCGCATGGAACCATGCCAAGGAAATCTTTGCAAAGGAGCAGGACTATTCAGCAAGCGGAAAAAACTGGATCACTTTCTGCCCGACCGTCAAGGTTGCCTGAGATGCCGCTTTTTGCCGATAAAATATTCTTCGGAAGCCCCGTCGAGCAGTTTAAGGCGCACAGCGAAGAAATCTTGGCCGCTATCAAAGATGTTTGCTTCAGCTCGTCTCATATTCTTGGCCCGAAGGTCGAGGCATTCGAGAAGGCATATGCGGCATGGCACGGCGTACCTTATTGCGTCGGCGTAGGCAGCGGCACGGATGCACTTTCGCTTACGATGAAGGCTTTCGGGATAGGGCCGGGCGACGAGGTGATCACCGTATCGCATACGGCGCTTGCCACTGTCGCCTCGATCATACTGACTGGGGCACGGCCAGTTCTGGTTGACGTTTCGGTGGAAACATCGACGCTTGATCCGCAAAAGATTGAGGCGGCGATCACAGATAAAACAAAGGCCATCATTCCCGTGCATCTGTATGGATTTCCCTGCGATATGGACGCCATTATGGGTTTTGCAAATAAGCATAAGCTGATTGTTATTGAGGACTGTGCGCAGTCGCACGGTGCGACTTATAAGGGCAGAAAGGTTGGAACAATAGGAGACGCCGGGTGCTTCAGCTTTTATCCGACCAAAAACCTCGGCGCGATCGGCGATGGCGGCGGGGTTATTACCCGCCACGCGCATATTGCAGACTGCGTTAAAAGACTTCGGCAGTACGGGTGGAACGAAGAACGCATAGGGGTCCAGCCTTCGGGCGTTTCGAGACTTGATCCCCTGCAAGCCTCTGTTTTATCAGTCAAATTAAAATATCTTGCCGATGATATTCAGAAAAGACGGGCTATAGCGCGGGCATATGAACGTCTGCTCGACTGGACGAAGTTTTCGCGCCCGCAAGCCAGAGAGCAGAGCGAGCCGGCTTATCATCTTTTTGTCATTACATCCGACAGGCGTGATGCGATTGTCGAGGCCATGAAGAAGGAAAACGTCATTCTCGGCATTCATTATCAGCATTCGGCGCATAAGAATTCCGGCTATGTGCCCTATATTAAAACTCCCGAAGGCGGGCTACCGATTACTGAACAACTCAGCGAAACCGTTCTGAGCCTGCCTATGTATCCTGAACTTGAGTTTTTAACCGTGCAAAAAATTGCGGAGTTTTTAAATGAGTTTTGATCGTGAACAATTCGAGGCCGACCGCCTCAAAAATGCCGCCAGCCTTGAAAAGGATCAAGATTTGCAGCGTCTCGCGCTTGAACTGATTGAGAAATCAGACAAACACTTTCATGCCTATCAATGGACATGGATGGGGTTGCCGATTATCCAATCGACCGAGGATATTATCTGCGCTCAGGAACTTGTCTGGAGCGTCAAGCCTGACGTCATCATCGAAACGGGCATCGCGTGGGGCGGGAGTATCATTTTGTATGCCTCACTCCTGCAGTTGATCGGAAAAGGCAAGATCATCGGGATCGACGTTGCGCTCCCTCAAAAAAATATCGACAAGATTATGGGCTATCCTTTTTCCGACCGGATCGAGTTGATCCAGGGGTCTTCCGTGGACGAACAGGTCGTCGCTCAGGCGGCCAGACATATCAAGGCGGGGCAAAGCGTTATGGTCATGCTGGACAGCAACCATACCCATGAGCATGTTTTGAGAGAATTAGAGCTTTATTCGCCTTATGTAACCAAAGATTCCTATATCATCGTCTCCGATACGATCGTCGAGGATATCCCGCCTCAGGACCATCGATCTCGCTCTTGGGGGCCGGGCGACAATCCAAAAACCGCCGTCAATTCCTTCCTCAAGACGACCGACCGATTTATCCTCGACCCCTATTACAACGCTAAGGCCCTGATCACGTTCGACAAGGGCGGTTATCTGAAGTGCGTTAAGTGAGATGCCCCAGGACTCTGAGCAGAAAAGCATATGGTACGGAGTTTACGGGTCTTTTGACGAAGCGCCGGCCACCCGTCATGTCTTTAATTCAGACGTCTGGATCGACAAGCAGAAAGAGAGGGTCCTTGAAAAACTAAAGGCGTTTGAGCCAGCGCGCCCTATCTCCGCCGGGGCGATCGCAAATGATTATCCGTTGGCCGCTATGATCGCTCTGTTGGCACGCCAAAAACCCTTACGCGTGATCGATTACGGCGGCGCGATGGGGCAATCTTATATCGACCTTCTCGGTAAGATTCCTGATATTCAGGAACGGCTCGATTATACCGTCGTTGAAGTGCCAGAGGTTGTGAACAACATTCCTAAAGAACTGGATCGTTTTATAAACCTCAGGTTTATTGACGATTATAGAAAGGCGCCTGACGGGGCCGATGCCGTCCATATTGGCAGCACCTTGCAGTATATCGACGATTGGCATGGATTTTTGTCAGGACTTATCAAAAAATTTACGCCGGATGTTTTCATACTCTCAGATCTTCTGGTGGGCGAGATTCCCAGTTTTGTTACGATCCAGAGATACTATGAAAACTCCATCAAAGTACGCTTTATCAATATCGAAGAATTTTCTAACTTCTGGTTTGGAACTGAATATAAGCTAATCTATAAAGCTTACTTTCAACCCTTTGGTAACGATAGTTATTTTCCTACCCACGCCTTGCCTGAAAGCCACAGGATAAAAAAGGCATGCCATTTGGTTTTTGCTCGACATGACATCGCAAGCTAATCACTACGATATTACAATTCTTATGATGATCTACAATCATGAAGAGTGGATTGAAGATACGCTTAACTCTCTTTTGGATCAAACCTATCAGAATTTTAATTTATTGCTCATAGATGATTTATCCAGCGATCACTCTTTTGAGATCGCCAAAAGTATGGCGCCCCAATTTAGAAATTGTACAGTTTTAAAAAACGAGAATAATAAAGGAGCGGTTGGCAATTTTTTTTATGCCTTGAAGCTCATTGAATCGCTATATCCTTGTACCTCATTTTTTTTGTGGGCCAGCCCTGACGATACATGGTCACCTAAGTATCTTGAAGCCGTGCGATCGGGCTTAACCTGCAATCCTAGAGCCGTTGTATGCCAAACAGGCTATGAAATGATTCATGTTGGTTTTAATCAGCGTACGCAACATACTTTACCTTCAATTAAAATTTCTACATATAATTCTGCTAAAAATTTGTTCTTATCTCACGGCAAAGGAAACATAAAAGCGCGCTATAATTGCATTATTCAAGGCCTAATTAGATTTTCAGATTTGCGTTACATTTTTCCAGCGGATAAAAAATTGCTGGATTCTGTACTTTGCATTGAGATGTCCGTATTGGTGGCTTTATTTCTGCGTGGTCAAATCGAAATGGTAGACGCAATCTATTATCACAGGAAAAAGCTCGGGAAATTTGAAGATAAGTATCCCGAAGACCCTTTTGCACAAGGGCGCGCCAGCCTAAGTCATCGTATAAAGGCTGTTTGTCGTTGCTTACCTTGGCTTTTAAAAATAAATAAAAGCCCTAAACATCTGATTTTTATACCCTTGCTATGGCTCAAATTATGCTCTCATTATGTTCTTAGGGTTTTTCTATCTCGCGCCAAGTTAAGATTAAAATCTTTTTTCCCTAGGTAGGGCTGTTCTAACCTGAAAAATTAAGTTAATACGGAAATTATTATTCTGAAATCAGAGTTACTAAAAGGAGAACATCATGGCTAATACTTCAAATGCAAATCCCAAAGTAGACTTTTGGACAGAGCGCTCAAAGCTGGGAGACATATCTGGTAGCAACGACTTTATGCTTAAAAAGCTGGAAACAGATTTTATTCTTAGCAAAATTTCAAAGAACTGTAGGCGTGTGCTTGATCTGGGATGTGGTAACGGAGATACACTTATTGAAGCTCATAAGCTGTATGGATGTGAAGGTGTAGGTATTGATTTTTCGCCTGGCATGGTTGAACTCGCAAATAAAAATGCACAAAAATACTCTAAATCTCTTAGATTCCAGCAGGCAGATATAAGAAATTTACCTGAAGATTTAGGGTTTTTTGATGTTATTTACACTCAACGGTGCTTAATTAATCTAGACAGTCCGCAGGAGCAAAAGCAAGCATTTGATAAGATTTTATCACTTCTAAATCCGGGCGGTATATATATTATGGTTGAAAATACAGTAGAAGGCCATGAAAAGACTAACAACTTGCGGAGAGGTTTGAATATCGCAGAACTAGAAATTCCTTGGCATAATATTTATATGAATTCTAAAGATATTGAATCATGGGCAACTCCAACGATCAATCTTGAGTATTTTGAACACATTTCTAGCACTTACCATTTTATGAGCCGGGTCGTTTATGCATACCTTGGCGAACCCGGTGGAGGAGAATTAAAATATGACTCAGAGATCAATAAATTATCTCTGCTTTTGCCGGGCAATATTGGTGACTTTGGACCTGTTAAGGGGTGGGTATGGCGAAAAAAAACCTAATTGGCGCGGGAGGAAGTCTTGAAGTGTCCAAACTCCCTCAATCCGACACTATCGAAATGGCCGGCCCGTGGGTCACCGAGGACGATATCGCCATAGTCACGGACATGCTGCGCAACGGATGGTACGGCAAGAACGCTTACAAGTACGTCGAGACATTCGAGAGAGAATTCGCGCAGTGGCACGGCCGTAAATACGCGCTAATGACGCCGAACTGCACGACTTCCATCCACCTTTTGCTGGACGGGCTGGGCATCAAAGACGGCGACGAGGTCATCGTACCGGAGTGTACTTGGGTGGCCTCTGCAGCCCCTGTCGTTTATCAGCGTGCTCGCCCGGTCTTTGCGGATATCGACCCGGTTTCGTGGTGCCTCGATCCTGAATCGGTCAAAAAAAACATCACGCCCAAGACCAAGGCCGTTATCGCAGTGGATTTATATGGAAATATGCCAGATCTACGGTCGCTGCAACAAATTTGCGACGCGCACGGGCTTTATCTTATAGAGGACGCCGCCGAGGCGCTTGGCTCTGTTTTGAACAACACGCGGGCGGGTAAGTTCGGGGTCGGCTCGGTTTTCAGTTTCCACAGGACCAAAACCATCACGACTGGCGAAGGCGGCTGTCTTCTGCTTGACGATGATGCCTTGTATGAGCGCTGTAAGTTCCTGCGCGACCACGGGCGGGCGCCCGGAACGTATTTCAATACGGAAGTCACGTTCAAGTACATGCCCTCGAACCTTCAGGCCTCTCTGGCCTATGCGCAATTCAAAAGGATCGACGAGCTTGTCGAGCGCAAGCGCTGGATCTGGAAGACTTTTGAGAAACACCTGTCCGATGTTGAGGATATTCAACTCAACCCGGAGCCGGAGGGCGTTTATAACAGCGTTTGGGCGCCCGCCGTTGTGTTCGGCAAGTCGCACGGCATCCAAAAGCAACAGATGTTAGACGGCTTGACCGCCTTGGGTGTTCCGGCCCGCCCCTTCTTCTATCCGCTTTCGTTCCTACCGGCTTTCAAGGATTACGCCTCACCGGATGCGCAAGCGCTTTGCCCTGTTGCCTATGATCTCTCAGACCGGGCCATTCACTTGCCCTGCGCGTTTACCCTGACGGAGGAGCAGATCGAGCATTATTCCAACTGCATCAAGAAGGTTCTGGGGGCCTAAACCTATGGTGCAGTCTGCTACCGTTCAGGATATCAAACTGATTACGTTTCCGGTACATTCCTCGGCCGAGGCGGATCTTTTCGTCTATGAACACGACAGGCACGTTCCCTTTGCCGTCAGGCGTGTTTTCACCGTAGACGCGCATAAAGCTTGCGACCGAGGCGCCCATGCGCATAAGGTTTGCACCCAGCTTCTGGTTTCCCTCAGGGGGCGGATTACCCTCACCGTCAAAGATGGGACGAATGAGAGCCGGTTTGATTTGGATACGCCCAAAACCGGCGTGCTTATGCCCGCAGGGCTCTGGGGCGAGCAGACCTACGAGGCAGGAAGCCTTCTGATGGTTTTAACGGATCACCCTTATGACGAGGGCGATTACATCCGTGATTACCGCGCGTTCGAGCAATATAAGGAGGGCAGTCCATGAACATCGTTGTCACGGGCGGCTTGGGCCATATCGGGTCGCGGTTTCTGGAACTGGCGCCTGAGCTTTTACCGGGTAAGCATATCACGATTATCGACGATCTTTCCACGCAACGGTATTGCAGCCTCTTTAATCTGCCCCCAGCGCTATCTTATACGCTGATCGAGGGTAAGGTGCAGGATCTGGATTTGCGCTCAATCCTGCAAGGCAACGATGCCGTCATTCATCTGGGCGCAACGACGGACGCCGCCGGAACGGCAAAAGACCCCGATCTGATTTTCAAGAACAATCTTCCGGCGACCGAAAAGCTGGCCGAGGCTTGCATTCATACCGGAACGGCGCTTCTGTTTCCGTCATCTACAAGCGTTTACGGGGTACAGGACGGGATCGTGGACGAGGATTGTGCGGACGTGAAGCCGCAAAGCCCTTATGCCGATTGTAAAATTCAGGAAGAGAATCTGGTTAGGTCGCACGGCGATAAGGGGTTGCGGTTCTGCCTCGCGCGGCTCGGCACTATTTTCGGCGTTTCCAAGGGCATGCGGTTTCATACGGCGGTCAATAAATTCTGCTGGCAGGCCGCCATGAACAAACCGATTACCGTTTGGTCGACCGCTATCGACCAGAAGAGGCCTTATCTGGGACTCAACGATGCGTGTGATTTTCTAGCATTCGCCATTAAGCGCAATCTGTTCGATAACAGGCTTTATAACGTGGTCACGGAGAATTATACCGTGCGGGATGTCGTGGATTCGATCCGGCGGCATATTCCTGATCTCGATATCCAGTACGTTGATAGCCCGATCATGAACCAGCTGTCCTATCATGTATCGAGCGAGCGGATTAAAGCTGAATCCTTCGCGTTCAAGGACGATCTGCATAGCGCCATTAAGGAGACGCTGATGCTGCTGCGTGCTGATCTCAGGAAGGGGCCGTGATGCGTATTCTTGTCACGGGCGGAGCGGGTTTTATCGGCGCACACATGGTTTGCCGCCTTTTGAGTGACGGGCATTCCGTCGCCAACATCGACAAGCTGACCTATGCTGGATCGCTCGACAATCTGGGCGATTATCAACATCATCCTCATCATGTTTTCAGTAAGACCGATATCTGCGATATGGCGGCTCTTAAGCGCGCCTTTTACGATTTCAAGCCTGAAGCGGTCGTGCATATGGCGGCGGAAAGCCACGTAGACCGCTCGATCGACAGTCCGCAAGATTTTATTGAAACCAATATTAACGGCACCCATAACCTGCTTCGGATTACCTATGATTACTGGCACAACGCGGATAGTGGTTTGAAGGCCGCGTTTCGACTCATTCATCTTTCGACGGATGAGGTTTACGGTTCGCTCACTCTCGACGGGCCCGCGTTCGATGAAGACTCTCCCTATCGGCCTAATTCGCCCTACTCGGCCTCAAAGGCTTCTTCAGACTTGCTGGTCAGGAGCTATTTCAAGACTTATAGCCTACCCGCCATCATCATCAACACCTCTAATAATTTCGGGCCACGCCAGTTTCCTGAAAAGCTTATTCCCCTTATGATTTTGAACGGACTTGAAGGCAAACCCTTACCTGTTTACGGAAAGGGCGAGCAGATCCGGGATTGGCTTTACGTGAAAGATCATATCGAGGGGTTGATTTGCGCTCTTGAGCGCGGACGGGCAGGGGAAACCTATTGCATCGGCGGTAGCAACGAGGTGCGCAACATCGACTTTGTAAAAACCATCTGTTCGATCCTTGATCAAAAGGCTCCCCGCACAGATGGCCAGCCTTACGAGAGCCTGATTACCTTTGTGAAAGATCGGCCGGGGCACGACTTCCGCTATGCGATCGACTCGTCCAAGGCAAATCGGGAACTGGGCTGGGCTCCGCGTTATTCCCTCATGGATGCGCTAGAGGAGACGGTTTTGTGGTATATCCACGAGAAGGCAAAACTTGTTACCCTTCATTCACGAGAGAGACTGGGAAGCGTAAGCGGCACATGATCTGTAAAAATGGCATTATTCTGGCGGGCGGCACGGGAAGCCGCCTTTATCCTCTGACGATTGCTGTCAACAAACAGCTGATGCCGATTTACGATAAGCCGGCGATTTATTATCCGCTGTCCGTGCTGATGCTTTCAGGGATTGATCAAATTCTTATCATTAGTTCGCCAAACGATATCAAGGCGATGCAATCGCTTCTGAAGGACGGCAAGCATTTCGGCCTAAATATTACTTACAAAGTTCAGGACCAGCCGCGCGGCTTGCCCGAGGCATTTACGATTGGCGAGGCATTTATTGGCGATGGTCCGATCGCCATGATCGTCGGCGACAATTTTTTCTACGGGCATGGGCTTTCTTCAACTTTGCTCCGTGTCGCCTCGGACGTATCAAAAGCCAATATCTTTCTGTACAGCGTAAAAGATCCTTCGGCTTACGGGGTCGCCAAGCTTTCTGCTGACGGAAAGCGTATCGACGGAATTGTAGAGAAGCCCAAGGAATATATTTCTCCGTGGGCGGTGACCGGACTGTATTTCTTTCCCGCGGGGGTATCGGAGAGAGCGAAGTCGTTGAAGCCTTCTGCACGCGGTGAACTGGAAATCACGGATTTGGTAAGGACTTATATTGACGAGAACCGGGTTGATATCAACCTCTTTAACCGGGGTTATGTCTGGTTCGATGTTGGAACGCCGGACGCTTTGCTGCAGGCCTCGAATTTTGTTGAAGTCATTCAGAACCGTCAGGATATCTTGATTTCCAGCCCAGAGGAAATCTCGTGGCGCATTGGTATCATCTCTAACGACGAATACAGAGCCCTTATCGAGGCCATGCCGAAATCGACTTACCGCAACTCTTTACAGCAGACCCTTGAAGAATGAGCAGCGCGGAGATTATCGAGAGTCACCTCAACGGGCTTTTGGTCATCAAGCCGAGAGTTTATAGAGATTCTCGCGGGTACTTTTACGAATCGTGGCGGGCGGAGGACTACAAAAACCTCGGTATCCCGCATGACTTCCTTCAGGATAATTGTTCATACTCTAAAAAGAATGTTCTTCGAGGGCTACATATTCAAAAATCCCAAGGCCAGATTTTGTGGCCGGCTTATGGGCGTGTCCTTCAGGTTACGGTCGATGTCAGACCGAACTCTCCGACATTCGGCCGGCATGTCGCGATTGAGCTTTCAAATGACGAACCCAAGCAAATTTTTATGCCGCCGGGGTTCGCAGGCGGCTTTTATGTTCTGAGCAACTTTGTGTGCATGAATTATAAATGCTCTGAATACTACGCTCCTTCGCATGAAGGTGGACTGTTGTGGTCCGATCCCGACCTTGGCATCGCCTGGCCTTCGGACACGCCCGAGCTTAGCAAAAGAGACAGCGCTTTTCCGCGCCTTAAAGATACAGACTTCAGTCTTTTTTGATTTTTTACATGGCTGTTTACGATCATGTTGAATGTGTTGTTGTCGGCGCCGGGGCCATCGGTCTCGCTGTGGGGCGGGAGCTTGCCCTTGAAGGCCGCTCTGTTCTAATCCTTGAAAAGGAGGGCTTTATCGCTTCTGAAACTTCATCCCGTAACAGCGAAGTCATTCATGCCGGGATTTATTACGCGCCGGACTCCCTCAAAGCACGGTTCTGCGTCGAGGGTAAGGGTGTGCTCTATGAATTTCTGAACGGGCGCAATATCCCCTTTCGGAATTGCGGGAAACTCATCGTTGCCACGGATCACTCCCAATCCTGGCAGCTGGACACGATCATGGCAAAGGCCGAGCAAAACGGAGTGCGAGACCTAATTAGGCTCACGCAAAGGCAAGCCTTGGCCATGGAGCCGGAACTCTCTTGCCATGAGGCGCTGTTTTCCCCTTCGACCGGAATCTTCAATACGCATGATTTCTATCTTTCATTGTTGGCCGACCTGGAAGACCGGGGGGCACGATGCATTTTAAATACGCACGTCATTTCTATAGTTCAAAAGAACGGCGCTTTTGAAATTTCTACGATTGCCGACGGAGAGGTCTATAAGATCACAGCCGATATTTTTATCAATAGCGCGGGCCTGCATGCCGTCTCCCTTGCCAAGAATATCGAAGTATTTCCTTGCGACCTCCTGCCCGAGCTGCGACTGGCCAAGGGGAATTACTTTTCTCTGGCCAAACGCAGCCCCTTTAAACGTTTGATTTATCCCGTTCCCGAGAAGGCGGGTCTGGGTATTCATCTCACCTTAGACATGCAGGGGCGCGCGCGCTTCGGGCCGGATGTCGAATGGGTGGATTCTATCGACTATGCGGTTTCTGCTGATCGTGCGCAGCACTTCTATGATGAAATTCTCAAATACTGGCCGAAGCTGGAGGAGGGTGCGCTCACGCCGGATTACAGCGGCATACGTCCTAAGATCAGTTTTGACGGCTCTTTTGACGGGCCGCAGGACTTTGTCATTCAGACAGAGACAGATCATGGTATTTCGGGGCTTGTAAATTTGTTCGGGATTGAATCTCCCGGTTTGACGGCCTCCCTCACGCTGGCGCGATATGTCGTCGCGCAGCTATGATCTCCATCTTTCCTGCCAGGTTTGCGCCATCAGGATCGACCAGAGAACCTCCGTGCGTTCGTGTTGGCCTTTCTCAAAGGAGCGCCACAACTCATGTACAGTTTTCGCTTGATACAAGCCGGATTTGTCCAGAGCCTGACTAGATAGGTAGTCATTGGCCCATTCATTAAGCGGGCCGCGCAGCCAATCGGCGATCGGCACCGAAAAGCCCTGCTTGGGTCGATCTATGATATTTTTTGGCAAATATTCATAAGCGAGATCGCGCAGTATTTTTTTCCCGCTAACGCCATCTTCCGAGATTTTTTCTGGTGCAGGCAAACACATCGACCATTCCATCAGGTCTTTGTCTAGAAGGGGGGAGCGTACTTCTATCGAGTTGGCCATGCTGGCCCGGTCAACTTTTACAAGTACGTCATCCGTCATGTATTGCAGAATGTCGAACATCATGAGCCGGTCTTCCGGGCTGGTGATTTCAGAAGCGAGTGCAATCGGCGAGAAAATGCTTCCGGCTTCTTCTGCGAACACTGTCAGGCTTTGAGGCTCCCGGATACAAGACAGCGCCCTGAAAACCGTTTCGTCGAAGTCGCGCGCATCAAGACACTCGGCGATCTTATGCAGGCGCTTGACCGAGAAACCCAGGCTTTTGCCTCCGGCGAGAAGGGCCGCCGGGCAGGCCAGGATCGCCGAGGATAGCATTTTTTTTAGCAGGTACGGAGCGTTCTCAAACCTCTCATAGAGCTTATGGATCATGAAGTACCGCGAGTAGCCGTAGAAAAATTCGTCGCCACCATCGCCGCTCAGCACAACCGTTACTTCATCGGAGGCTTTTTTGCAGACGTAATAGGTTGGAATCTGGGAGATATCCGCGAAGGGCTCGTCATATATGTATGAAAGTTGCGGGATGATGCTTCGGGCTTCCTCGTCAGTAACGTAAAACTCGTTATGATCGGTTCCGAGATGCGCGGCGACCGCTTTTGCGTAACCAGCTTCGTTGTACTGAGCTTCGCCAAAACCTATGGAATAGGTCTGAATGGGCTTGTCCGATATCTCTTGCATCGCGGCGACGATCAGGCTGGAATCCAGGCCGCCCGATAAAAACGCGCCCAAGGGCACGTCTGACATCATTCGTTCTTTTACAGAAGTAAGGAGGCATTCCTTAAAGGTTTTTTTGATTTCATCAGTGTTGTAGTGCCGCTTTTTTTCCTCGAACGCCCATTCCTGAGCGTTCCAGTAAGGGCGCATGCTCTCTGCGATAACTTTGGCAACAGGTTTGATTGATCCGTCCTGAAACTCAAACTCCAGAATGCTTGCGGGTTTCAGTTTATAAACGCCCTGGTAAATGCAATGCGGAGCACTGATAAAGCCGAAGCGGATATATTGATTGAAGGCTGATCCATTAACGGGCGGCTTGCCGGTGAATAAAGGCAATGCCGCCTTTAATTCTGAACAAAAAAACAGCTTTTGCCCGGCTATTCCAACATACAGAGGTTTTTTTCCGAAATGATCTCGAACCAAAGACAGTTTTTTTTGCCGTTTGTCCCAGAGTGCGAAGGCAAACATTCCTTTAATTTTTTGAAGCGTTTCCTGCAGACCAAAGCGAGCTACGTACTCGATTAAAACTTCCGTATCGGATCCTCCACGGAATTTATGCCCCGCCGATTGCAACTGCCGTTTCAAAGCGAGAAAATTATAGATTTCCCCGTTATAGGTTAAAACATAACGTCCGCAGGACGACGTCATGGGCTGTGCGCCTTCTTCAGAAAGATCGATGATGGACAGGCGCTGATGGGCAAAATATACGCCTTGATCTTCATCAAACCAGAAACCGCAGGAATCCGGACCACGATGGATCAGAGTTTGAGACATCTTTTTCAGAAGACCAGCGTTTTCTGCCGATAAATCCGCACCAAAATCAACGAACCCGGCTATACCGCACATAGAAACCTCAGCTTTGACGGCACAGTCTATTATGGCTTAATGTACATGACCAGTGCAGAAAACCGCTATGTGGTTAAGATTGCAATTATTACTGAATAAGCCCAAGATGTCTCTTTGGCCTTGCCTGTCCGGAGAACACACTATGCAGAATGAATTTCGCCTGCCTTTTTTTGTCGGAGCTTTCTTTATGCTGCTTACCTTTTTATCAGTACATATCCCATCAACGGCGTATGCGCAGGATTCATTCAAGATTCCTGATTGTGCAGGCCTGGAGAAGTGGTCCTCTGTTTTGCCTATTGCGGCCAATTATACAGAGGTGCGCGACACCGGTTTTATTGAACGCCGCAAGGCCGCGGTCCAGCAGCTCCTTTCCGATGAGGTCATGATTTCGTTTTTTGGCGTTGTCAACGGCATGTGGGAACATCAACGGAACAGGCCTTTGGACGATGCCGTTTATACATGTACGCAGGCGCTCATCAAAAACGGCAACAGAGATGCGGCTAAAAGGCTTACTCAGGCTCATGGCTTAGTCGGCCGCCCTTTAAGCGTGCCGCGCACAAAAAACTAACTAACGACGAGAGCTTGGTGGAGCTTTCGGGTGAGGTGTCGAACCGTTTGTTTGAGGTTTTAGAGAATTGGGTGCAAAATTTAAAGTATTAAATGTCTCTTAAGCTCGGATGAATAATCTTCTAAAGCACATTTAACAACGACAGTCGTAAATTTTGTAATCAGAACTGCATTCGATATGAAACCATATGGCTTTTTTTTACGAATGGGCTATCATGGTGTCGATGAGAAACTTTATTGCGCTACTTTTGATTTTTATGATTGCCATGCCCTCCATGGTATGCGCGATGAGTATTTGTTCTCATGCTCGTTACAAGCTCCCGTCCTGTCATACAAGTACGTCTGATTCTTCCAAAGAGCATAAAGCTCCCGAAAAAGTTATGTTGCTGATTGATTGTATGGGTGTGGACATGCAAAAAGCTGACACGGCCAGCATAGACAAACCTGACTTGAAGAAAGAGTTTGTTGTTTATGCCTTGGCGGACGATGCTCCTGTTATTCAGGTTTCGCATACAGATGAAGGCACTATTCGCGGCCCGCCGCCGGATTGGCCTAATCTTCACGAAACGCAACCATCCCTCATTCTGACGACACAGAGATTCCGTATATAGTTTTTCTGCGCATTTTAACACTTGTGCAGAAATAACTATATTTAAGGACTCTGATTTATGAAACACACCATTCTTACTCTTTTAGGGCTTTTGGCTCTGACCCTGCCTATGCAGGCTGAGGCCGGAGAGTATAATCTTTCCATCGCTCGTGAACCTGTCAACATAACAGGCAATACTGTCGAGAAAATCACAGTAAACGGCACAATTCCCGGTCCAACGCTTCACTTCACCGAAGGCGAAGATGTTACTATTCATGTGATGAATAATATGGCTGAGGATACGTCCGTTCACTGGCATGGTTTGCTGTTGCCTGGTGAAATGGATGGTGTTCCCGGTTTTAATGGTTTTCCTGGAATTAAACCCGGTGAGACATTCACCTATCATTTCAAAATACGGCAAACGGGAACCTATTGGTATCATGCCCACTCTATGGGGCAGGAACAGGATGGTCATTACGGCTCGATTGTGATTTCGCCTAAAGTTGATCCTGTGAAGGCAGATCGTGATTATGTTGTCTTGCTCTCGGATTACACCGATGAGGAGTCCAGCATCATCATGGCAAACCTTAAAATGTCTTCGGATTATTATGCTTATGCACGTCGTACGATTGGTGATTTTTTTACTGATGCGAAGGAAGAGGGATTCAGCAAGGCATGGAAGAACGCCAAAATGTGGGGTGAGATGCGGATGTTGCCGACCGATCTTTCAGACGTGAGCGGCTATACCTTCCTGATAAACGGTAAAACGCCGGAGCAAAACTGGACGGGAATTTTTAAACCAGGCGAGCGTGTTCGTTTGCGCTTTATCAATGCGTCTGCCATGTCATTTTATGATGTGCGTATACCTGGCCTGAAAATGCAGGTTGTTTCATCGGACGGGCAGAATGTCGAGCCTGTCACTGTTGATGAGTTTCGCTTTGGTGTTGCAGAAACCTGCGATGTCATCGTAACGCCCAAGGAAGATAAAGCCTATACGATTGCGGCAGAACCGATTGATCGCAGTGGTTTTGCGCTTGGGACACTGGCTCCGCGTGAGAGCATGAAGGGTGAAATACCTGAGCAGCGTTTCCGCACACTTTTGACCATGGCCGATATGGGTATGGGACACGATATGAGCGGCATGGATCATAGCAAAATGTCGCCGGAAGAAATGGCAGAGATGTGGGCTGAAATGGAAAGCGGCTGGGCAAAGGCTGGAACCTCGAAAGGTGACAAGCAGCTTAGCTATTCTGATTTACGTTATCTTGGCACACAGAAAGACACGCGCCAGCCGGAGCGAGAAATTCTTGTGCGTCTCGGCGGTAACATGGAGCGTTATATCTGGACGTTGAACGGCAAGAAATACTCAGACTCTGGGCCGATGAATTTAAGATATGGCGAGCGTGTCAGGTTGAAATTTGTCAACGACACCATGATGGCGCACCCGATGCACTTGCATGGTATGTTTGTGCAGCTTGAAAATGGCCAGCCGATGGAAAAGCTGCCTAATAAACATACAGTGATTGTTCCGCCCGGTGGGAGTTACTCTGTATTGTTGACGGCGGACGAGCCGGGAGAATGGGCATTTCACTGCCATCTTCTCTATCACATGGCAGCGGGCATGATGACTAAGGCTGTGGTGGCAAAGCTTGATCCATCGGACATCCCTGACTATGCAAAGGCCTCGCCTTATAAGCCGAATGCAGCGGCAAAGCCAATACATCATGATATGGGCAGCATGGATCACCTAAAAATGGATCACGACGAAATGAAAATGGATACGCCCGCCATGGAGGGCATGGATCATAGCAAAATGGATCACTCCCAAATGAACCACGAGACAAACACTGAAACGCAGGGAGGACACAACCATGCGCACTAAACTTTTTTTTACAACATCACTGTTCTTATTGACTATGAGCATGCCCGTTTTTGCGGAAGAGGCTCATAACCACAATCCCGCCGATCATCAGCATGGATCGGAAGCCTATCACATGTTCAGGGTGGAAACGGATTACGGAGCCGGAGAACACGGTTCTGTTGCCCGTTTTGATCTTGATGGCTGGTATGGGACAGATGAAAATAAGCTCTGGCTCAGAAGTGAATTTGAAAATTCCGATGGCATAACTGAAAAGGCAGAGTTTCAAGCGCTCTACAGCCGTAATGTTGAAACCTTTTGGGATTTACAGGCAGGGATTCGCCACGATACGCAGCCTGCTTCCACAACTTATGCGGTCTTTGGTGTTGAAGGGCTTGCGCCGTATTTCTTTGAAACAGAGGCTCATCTATTTATCAGTGATGAGGGAGATGTCACCGCAAGATTAAAGCAGGAAAATGATTTTCTTGTTACGCAGCGACTGATCTTACAGCCCTATGCCGAAATAAATCTATCGGCTCAGGACGTTGAAGATCAGGACATTGGCGCAGGATTGACCGATGGCGAAATCGGCCTTCAAACCCGCTACGAAATTACCCGTAAATTTGCGCCTTATGTTGATGTTAGATATGAGCGAAAATTTGGGGAGACCTCGTCAATTGCTAAAGATAATGGCGAAGATAACGACGATTTTATTGTAGGGGTCGGCCTGCGCTTAATGTTTTAGGAGGAAATATCATGGACATGATGATGCACATGGAAATCATACCAAACTGGCATCCGATACTGGTGCATTTTACAATCGCGCTTTTGAGCGTCTCTGTCGTGTTGTTTATCGCAGAGATATTTGTCAGGAAACAGTCCTGGCATATCCAGCTTGTAACGGTTGCAAGATGGAATTTATGGTTAGGGGCTTTGGCCACTATTGCCACGGTGATTGCTGGAATTGATGCCTTTAACACTGTTCCGCATGGCAGTGAAGAGCAACATCTTGCGATGCTGGATCATCGTAAATGGGCATTAAGCACTGCCGCCTTGTTTTTGTTTCTAGCTGTGTGGTCTTTTTCTGCCGCATTGCGTGGCAAGGCAGATTTCCAAAAAGGGACAAATCTTGTCTTTGTCGGGCTTATGATAATTGCGGGGCTTATGCTGGCAACAACAGGATATAAAGGGGCGGAGCTTGTATATCGTCATGGCCTTGGTGTTATTCCTATGCAAAAGGATATAACCGGAGGACAGCACCAGAGCCATGGCGTACACGGACATAACGAAAGCCTTCAAGAAAATCATGATGACGACATACCGAACATGGAAATGCCTGATGCAGATGAGAGTCAGCATGATCACAGTACTCACCAACATTAACCCAACCCTAAATAAGGAGAAGACAAATGAAAAAACTGTTTATGACATTGATATTGGCGATCATGGCTGTTCCGGCTATGGCGCAGGAACACTCCGACGATCATGGAAGAGACTGGTTAAAGCCAGTTGAAGCACAATTTATATGCATGGTGAATAATCAAAGCTATGATACTCCACAAATCGCTGTGGAGGTCGAGGGCAAAACCTATTACGGCTGCTGCCCGATGTGTAAAGATAGATTGGCTAATGATCCTGCTGTTCGCTCTGCTGTTGATCCGGTTAGCGGCAACACCGTGAACAAAGCCGATGCCGTCATAGGTTCGGGACCAGACAGAACTGCTTATTATTTTGAGAATGAAGAAAACTTTCAGAAATATGCCGGCAGCCCGATGCCTGAAATGAAACATGACCATATGAAAGGTATGGAGGGCGGCATGATGAATGGCG
>JAANMX010000296.1_pt1 | contig 67682 bp, 57 predicted proteins | sample 7279681 | NCBI WGS metagenome assembly JAANMX01 (sample SAMN14094542, study PRJNA606508) | bioreactor metagenome | isolation source: A lab-scale SPAN reactor treating ammonium-rich wastewater day 351 | place: Ireland: Galway | collected 2018-01-01
TCCAATCTTCAACACTGTATGGTACTGCAAGCCTGATGCCAATTCAGATGAATTTATCTTATTTGTGCGCGTCAAAAAACGGCTCAGGATCGGGCTGAACGATACTCCGTTTTTTTCATATCCTTTGCCATTTCCGCAATGTTTTTTCTGATGAGCATGTCATAGATTTCATCCCGCATTCTTCCCCATGTGTCGTGCACCGAGCAGGGATTCTTGCCCGAACATTCAGGGAATCCCATCACGCAATTCCGAGTGAAATCTGAGCCGTCAATTGCGTTCACTACATCGAACAACGTAATGTCTTTCGCTTTCCTGCCGAGCGCAAATCCGCCAGTCGGGCCTTTGAGCGATGTCAGCAGTCCCGTGCCCGCCAATCGCTGCAAAATCTTGCCAAGAAAATGATACGGTATGTCGAGTCGCTTCGTGAGTTCCTTGATGGACGTCATCTCGCCCTCCGGCTTGAGGGCAAGATACAAAACACCCTGAATGGCGTATTCGCATTGTCGGCTGAAAAGGATGCTCATGGGTTTCGGACTGTGATGTCTTAAATATCGGAAAGGCCTCAGTAAAAAGCAAGAAGCATCGGGTTGCAGAACATCTAATACAACGCCCGACTGAACTCGCGCCTGAAATTCTGCGTTATACCATGTTCTTCTCCCAAAATCTTGAAGATAGCGATGCACGCCTTGCGCGAGCCGTCGTCGTCGTAATAGCGGTTGGTTCGAATAACGTTGATGAAACCCTCGAGCGCGGCGGTAAAATCGCCCGACTCCAGCCTGCGTATGGCTGAAAGATACTCTCCCTTCACCCCATCCTCCGGAAGCTGTTCGGGAGTTCTTGCTGTGTCTGCAAGGCGGGCAAATGTTCGAATTGCTTCGGCGATATCAAATGCTTCCGAGTCTTGCTCAATGTCGCTGACAAGCGAAAGCGCTTTGGGCTGGTCGGTAAAAACAAGAAGCCGAGCAAGAAGTGCCCGCGCCTTGTGATTCCCGGGTTCATGCAGAACCACGTCTTCCAGAAGTTGCTGTGCTTGTTGCGAGTTGCCTTCTTTCAAAAGTTGTTCTGCCTGTTCCACGGTTTTCCTGTAGGTACTTGGAATGTTCTTCGCCAGCCACTGTTTTACCATCTGCTCCGGCAATGCGCCGACGAATTCGGTTTCGACTTTGCCATCAACAAACAGCTTCACGTTCGGAATGCTGCGGATATTGTACTGTGCGGCAACGTCGGGGAGTTCCTCGGTGTTCACCTTCGCGAGTTGCCAGGTCCCGTTTGCTTGAGCCGCGAGCCGTTCGAGCACGGGGCCCAGAATCTTGCACGGGCCGCACCATTCGGCCCAGAAGTCAACAAGGACCGGAATCTGCTTGCTTCGCTCAATAACTCCAGTTTGAAAATCTGTTACATCATAACTCATAGTGAGTGGTTCTCCGTCTGGTTCTTCGATACTACATTCTCATAATTTGATGCAAGAATGTCAAGAACGGGTTTCACATAGCGCCATCTTGACTTTCACGCAGCGGGAATATATTTTTATGTAGAAGGTCTTTGACAATCCTCTTGTTCCGATTCCCTGCCGGGAGGATGGTGCAGGAGGTTTCGGCTTTTTGAAATCGGTGTTCAGAAAGGAGTCTCAAATGCCTGCGTATACCTATTATTGCAACGACTGCAAGAAGGAGTTTACTGTTTACTTGACAATGACTGAACATGAGAAAGGGAATCCGCCGGTGTGTACGGAATGCGGCAGCAAAAATGTTGTGGCGGAACTTTCCAGCGCAACAGTCATCACATCGAAAAAGAGCTGATCCCAATTCCTCCGCTGGAAAGAGTTGCAAATTGAGCAAAAAACCCGTTAGTTCAACGAGACTTCTGCAATCTGAATTCTGACTGTTGAACCAATGGAGTTTTTGATGAAGTATGTTGTTGCGGCTATTGCCCTTTGTTTCACTCTATCTCTCAGCACAGCCCAGCAAAAAGCAACTGAATCGGGCGGAAAGGCAAACACCGAACGCGGCCGCTACATCGCCGAAAATGTTGCCCTCTGCATCCAGTGCCACACACCCCGCGATGGAAGCGGCGAGCTGATTTTCTCACGCGCATTCGAAGGTGCCGCGATTCCCGTTGCCAAACCGGCGCAACTGCGTGTGTGGGCCGAGTTTGCGCCGCGTATTGCCGGCTTGCCGCAGTATTCCGACGAACAACTCATCACGCTTCTCACGACAGGAATCGGACGGGAAGGAAAACCGCTCCGCTCGCCGATGCCCACGTTCAAATTGTCACGGCAGGATGCAGCCGACGTCGCGGCATATCTCAGATCGTTAAAGTAAGAAGAAGCCCGTTATGGCTCGTGTCGTTCACTTCGGAATTGCTTGCATACTGCAAATATCCTGAAGGAAACATCTTCGGCGTTATGCAACCCCATCCGTTGGTTGTGTAGCAAACAATCTTCATCTCACGTTTACATTTCAATCAGACACTCACAAAGGAGTTCTTTCATGGAACTACTGACCGGAATTATCGCCCTGATTATCGGCTTCTCGGTAGGATGGTTTTTGCGGGGCAAGCAAGCGCTTGGCGCCAATGAACCGCCCGATGCCGGACTTTCTTACAAGCTGCAACAACGTGATGAGGAATTGCGTGCCGCACGGTCTGAGATTGCTGTTCATACCGCAACGCTTGACACGCTGAGGAATGAGCTGGCAATTCTCACAAAGAAACAGCATGACGGCCAGCGTGCTCAGAAGAAACCAGCAACGAAACCGGCAGCCAAGCGCAAAGCATCTCCCCCAAAGAAAACTACCTCAAGCAGGCGCAAGAGCCGCTGACCGTACATCACGCAAAGATGTGATTCGCCGACATAGCATGCGACCGATGCTCTGTTTTTTCGGAATTATGATTGCGGAATGCGAACTTCGGATGAAATTCTGCCGAGAAGGATTTCGGCTACCCGCTCAACTGAGGGATCGTCAAGTCTGCACACTTTGGGGTCGCCCGGACATTGTTTACTGCAATATCCCTCGTGAGGAAGAATCACATGTGCATCGTTCCCTTTCGGCCCCCACAATGTTGGCGAGCAAGCTGTTAACGGACAAAACAAGCTGACTGTCGGCACCCGCAGCGCCGCCGCAATGTGCATCGGGCCTGTGCTGGAGGAGAACAGTACACGTTCGTGCGAAAGTACACTCATCAATTCCCGCAGAGTGAGTTTTGCGCGGAGATCGATGAGATGCGGATTGCGGGGAAGGGAAGCAGTATTCGTTCCATCGGTGAAGATGATTTTGAGGGATTTGGGTGTACGACGAATGAGAAACTCAGCCAACTCGCCATACTTTGCAGGCTCCCAGTTCGGAGCCGAGTTGCCGCTACCGATGTGAAATCCAACGAGCAGATCATCTTCCTTAGCACCGGCCTCTCGCAGAATCTCCTTTCCCCGTTTCCGTTCATCAGATGTGAGAAAGACTTCTGTGGAGAGATCGTCCGTCAGCACGCCGATTTTCCTCGCCAAATCAAGGCAATAATCTGCCTCGTGACGCAGAGGGATGTACTTCCTCCGGCTAACCCCTTGCATGAATGTCAGCACGCCGTAGAGTTTCGTCCCGACGCCAACGCGGCGCGGGATTCCTGCCCAAAACAACATCCATGCAGCGCGTTCGGTGGGAAGAAGAAGAAGCGCGGTATCGTACCTGCGTTGACGCAACGCCATCACTTGCTTCCAGAATCCGGATCGGCCCGCATGTTCCCCCGACGGGTCGTCGATGATGATTTCGTTCAGATGAGGATTGTGAAGAAGAACATCCCGCGTGTACGGACGCACCATCGCGCCGATGAACGCATCCGGGAAAGTCCGGCGGAGCGCACGAATGAGAGGCGTGGCAAGAACAACGTCGCCAATGCGGTCGGTGCGAACAACGAGTATGCGGCGCGGGTTTCTCATGAGGTGTTCACAAGATACTTACCGCGCGGCAGAATTGCCAGATGGGACGAAAGCATTCAACAAGGGCGAGCCGCCTTGACTCGCCCTTCGGACAGTGTAGGTCGGGACTCCTGTCCCGACATCTACGGGTCATTGCCGTCATTTCGTCAGCACCAACTTGCTCACCTTGTTCAGCCGCACATTGCCGCTGCCATCCGTCGCTGTGCACCGCGCAAAATAAACACCGCTTGCAACGTTCGAAGCGTCCCATATTGCAGAGTGATACCCTCCGGCCTTCGGGCCGTTTACGAGTTCCGTGACCTTCCGGCCCAAAAGATCGTAAACCACCAACGACACTTGCGATGCTTCGGGGAGATCGTACTTGATGGTGGTTGTGGGATTGAATGGATGTGGTTCCACGTGAGACGAGATACTCAAACGAGTTTGCCAAATAGCCTGCGCTGAGTGTCGGGTCCACGCCGCCACCCATCGAAGCAACCGAACCCCAGCTTCCGGGACGGCCACGCACGGTGTACATCAACGGCGTTTCCGTTGTCTGCCACGCTATCGTGGCCTTCGGTGTCCCGATGCTTCCGGTGACACTCGGTTTTACATAGCTTGCCGTCGTATAGTACGGCACCCACATTGCCGGATAGCTCCACGTTTGCGTGTTGCGCTCCGAGTATTGTATTACGCCGGTGACGAACTCCCAGTAGTACGCCTGCCACGTAACGCCGATGGGATCACTTGTTGTGTTGGCATTCAGTGACGAAATACTCGGCGCATTGAGATATACCGATTCATCGCCTTCACAAACTGTTTGCGGTGTTCCCGCTTGTGGCCAGTAAGCTGCCGTAATCGGCACATACATCACATTGTTGTTTTCGATATAAGCAAGATGCCACTTGATATCTGTGTTGGAATACGGTGAAAGAGAGAATTCCGTGATGCCGCTGCCGAGATCTGTTATCCCAGACGTCGAATTGTCTGGCAGCCACATGCTGCACCGAATCTCATCCATGCCCGACTGAAACCAGGTAACAAGCGTGAAAAACGATGTGGGAGGATACTTCGGTCTCCTTCGCGTGCAACGCCGAGAACAGGCCGCGCACGTTGGCCTTGCCCTTCCCAGTTGTGGAGGGTAGCCGGCCCGTAGAGAATTCCACCAGTAACCGGATTAATCTCGCAGACGGTGATCTCATGATTGCTTGCATCCGATGTGTACGTCTCCCACACAACACGTACACGGGCCGGTTGAAAGGTCGCCTCGGTTGCCTCGCTTCCCTGCTCTTGCCCCGGGGATATTGCACTGGGCACAAAGATGACCGACGGATCACGATGGAGCCAATCAGGCGGAAGAAGACTTGAACTTAACAGAACCTCCGGTGCCCACGATGTACCACTTGTGTTCAGCGAGCGTGTGTACCAGATGAGATCCGCCGATTGATACACTTTGTGCCAGTAGCCGAGACTGTCGCGCGTGATTTTTCGCTGCGTGTTGAATGCCATGGCTTCGGGCGAGGAGGAAGCATGGTGGAGTTTGTAGTTCGCTGTTGCGGTCGCGCCGGAACTCGTAAAGACGACACCGGTTTGGGCAGCATCGGCGTTTTGATACTGCACGCTCGAACCCTCCCAGTTCCGAAAATATGCTGAGTAGTTGTTCCCGTTGATGGTGAACGTGTTCGGGTTCGGGGCTCCCACGGAGTAGTAGGGAGGATTCCAAAATGGGGGACCACTTTCGTTCAAGAACACGCCTTTGTATGTCGCGCTCGATTCAGGTTTGAAGGGTGAAGCGACATTGTGCCAAATTGCAGCAGTTCCTCTGTTCTTTGGCCCTTTAGCGTCGGAATTGTCAACCAGCCATGGGTCTCTAAAGTTTAATGTCCCTCCTGTGGCACCTCCTTCGACAAGCTGCGTCCTTATGGTCGCCGGGTTCGACGGCTTAAACTGGGCCAGTACTGAGGAAGTGTTTGCCGTCATTCGTATTGTCGAATGGTTCACAATGGAATCAGGGCCGTCATTGACAGTCCACCGATTATACTTCTGGAACGTCCCTGGCTTGTATTCCTGATTTGCGAGGAGAGTATCGTGCCTCGTGTTCGTTGGGCGTATCAAGATGCTGTCAGGATGGTAGCGCCACTGGTTGCTCTCCCATTTGGCCCATGCCCCAAACGAGAATCCGCCTGAGTCAATCTGAGCGATACGGAGCGTCTTGGCCTTGTACACTATTGTCAAAGTAGCGTCTTCTATTTGAAGCCATACGTCTTGTGATTCGCTGTTTGAAACAACGGCAATCTGTAACGAACGGTCAAGCTGCAGCCCATGTTTCAATTGATCAACGAATGCACTCCCGGGATAGTATGAGCGCTGGAAAGGCTCGAAACCGAAAGAGACACTGCTTTCAATTGAAACCCCTGTGGCGGGAGAGTTCCAGAGAACCGAGTCATCGAGAGCATTTCCCATAGTTCGTGAGAGTGAAACGGTAAGCGTACCAGATTGACTGTAGCGCGATATCAACAGTGTCGCCATTGTAATGCTATCGGGATGAATATACGCAGGGAGGTTACTCCACTGTAAGAACGCGCGTGCAACACATGTGCGTGGCGGTAAGAAGATTGTAGCGTTTCGTCCCACATAAGGGAATGAAGTGCTTGTTCTACCGTAGGTCCCGTCGGCGAATCTGACCGGGTTCGGTTTCGTCGGTCGGATTGGTCCTGTCGGCACGCCCAATGTTGTACTGATTGTGTACTGTTCCACCGTTACCTCGCTTGGCACATACAGAGGTGGCTTGAAGGCTTTTGCTCTTATCGTTCTAGATGTCGGCAGTTCTAAACCACCTTCGGGATATACCGGCGAGTTCTCAGTCGGTTCGCCTCCCGTTGTGTCATAGTGAATCGTAGCTCCCTGCGTTGTGGTTCTCGCCTCAACAGAAATCTGGCCGTAATACGTGTTACCCGGCGGATAGAGCACAACGCGCTCAACTTGGCCGCCTGTTGGTGAAGGCGGTAAGACTGCAAAACCATGACTCATGCCTAAACGCTGCGCGCCGATTGAGAATACAATTTTGTACCAGCCGGTATCAAGGTTCGCCGGAATATGTAAGAATGCACTGTTCTGACCCGGATAGCTTATCGTGGTTCCCAATTGCCTATTCTCCTCGAATGTGCCCCAAGCATTCTTCTTCCACAAAGCAACGCTCACGGTTGTGCTGAACTGGTCGGTAAAATACCACTCTGCTTGAATAGAGCTATCGGGGTAGGTAAAAGCACCTGCAAACGGACGAGTAAACGAGACCATTCTATTCACTTGCCAATTGAGGTCGGCGAGAATCCCGAGTGCCAGCTCACCGGGGCTGTGCACTGCCTCAGCGTAGCTCAAGTTTGGTGACATCAGAGAGTTTCTGTTGCCAGCCTGATATCGCGACTCATCAAGATGGCAGACACTTGATCCTGCAGCAAAGAAGGGCGGCGCGTACAATTTTGGTGTCGACTGGTTTCCCATTGCCCATGACTTCTCTCCAGAAAAGTAGAGGGTATCATTCGTTATTGCCTGAGATAGAGCTGAAGAGGGGTAGGTGAAGTTAATAAGGACATTAGAGTTTTGTGAGGGGTAGTGTGATTCCTTGGAGCAGAACTTGTCGTATATGAAACACACAGAATCTCGCGTGCCTTGCTGGGTGCTATCAATTCTGAACGAAGTGAGGAATCCAAGTCCATGAGCTATTTCATGGAGAACCACTGTAAGCAGATCTCTCTTGTTCGGAGGAGTATTTCCATCTACACCAAAGTACCAATCTGCATCACAGCGAGTATTCAAAGTAACGATCATATCCGCATTGTTGCCATTGAGATTGGACCCTGTGAGCATTTCCGCCGCCGCCGTTGGGAATTTTTCAGCGTGTCCGGCAACACGCTCCATTGACCAAGGCGATGTGCTTGCCAACTTCCCCTCTTGCAGAGAACTGCGCCGGATGAGAATTCGGATAGGTTGACTCGAATTTATGAGGTAAGACCAGATTTCGCCGGCGACATTAGTTGCATTGACATAATCCGTAGGGAGCAACGAGTTGTCAATGACTATGGTTGCTGTTGGTAGTGTGCCAAGTGCAGCTCGGTCGGCATACAATGTAGGTGGATCGACTTTGGTGAAAGCATTTTGATTGTCCGCTTGAGACTCTCCCCTCACCTTCCCTGCCGCGCTCAAAGCGATTATGAGCACACCGATCAAGGTTCTCGTTGTTATGCTACGTTGAAATGGCGTTCTGGTTTTGATCGTGTCGCGTTGACGCGAAACGTGATGCCCACAGCTCGTTTTCATGGTACTTTCCTTTCAAGAGAGATAGATTTTTCGTTTAATTCTTCGTACCATTGATTCGCAGACACAAACGCCCTTCGCGGCAGTCCACCAGACTGCGCTGTTTCAAAGGAATCCTCCCCGTCGGCATATCCAGTGCGAGGACGCTGAGGATTGTGCGTTGCGTTCTGCAACTCACTCCGCCCGGTGGTATGCCGAGGCGGAGTGTTTTCTTATGGTTACTGCCTCCTTCCGATTGTGATCAATCCTCGTGCATTCTTGCGCCCTATCGCTACAACTAAATCGTCTCTTACTCGAACCGTAGCATACCCAGCAGTTGCGTCAGAACCGACAACCTGCCAGTCCATACCGTTGAAATGCATAATAAACCCGAAATCGCCGACAGCAACGATGTTGTTTAAAGATGTGCCCCGAATATCATTGGTATAAACCCCCGTTGGCACTTCCCGCCACTCCCCACGCGCATTCTCAAAAACACCGTCTCCCGACATATGCAGCGGAAAGCCCGAATGTGTCCAGACACCCGTGAGAAGTCTGCCAATCCATTGGAGAGAATCCACATGCGTACCCGCCGTGATCTTCAATATCTTTGTATCACCATTCCCAAAAATGTTGCTTGCCACACAGTACACCGCCGTTGCAGTAGACACTGGATTGACTATACCCCACGCATCAAGTATGCTCGTCGTCGTCCCGCTCTCCAATCGACGCCATGTGCCGGAAACATTTCGATGCGCGATACTGCCCCCCTCGCCGACAATCCAAATCTCTCCGGCATCGCCCCAAATTCGGTTAATGGGGTAAGGACCCCAAACTGAAGAAACATCCACAGGTATATACTGTTGTCCGTTCCAATGAACAAGTCCATTCCCAGCAAACCAGATATCGTCATGCGAAAATGCAAAAACAGTCTGAATCGGATTATAAAACGGCTGGCCCTGATAATAATAGGGAATTCTTTGGATAGTCCATGAATCTCCGTTCCAGATTGCTGCATTATAGCGAGTGGGATCACCGCTCAAGTAAATCTCACCCACCGCATACGCCAGCGTATCGTTTATCAGAGCCACATCATACAAAGCGCTGCCATTGCCGTCGCCCAAAAGAACAGTTTCCCACGTAAAGCCATGGCTCGTTGGTGCGAGCGTTTGGGCAGTAATCGTGTTGCTTTTGCCAGTGAGTGTGTTTGTCTGCACTGTTGCGGTGTACACGTAGGGTGTTGTCTGGGCGAGCGCAGTATCAGCAATGCTCGTGTCGGCAACGGCGGCAAACGTCATTACCGTTGTGCCATTTCTCTGCAATGAGAGAGTCTCGTTGGCTGCGGGGCTGCTCACGGTAATATGCAGGTACGCCTCTTTCACGGCAACGTCAATGAGCGTGAGCTTCACGCGCTCGGATATTTCCGGCTTAACAGGCGGCTCTTTCTTGCACCCTTCGGCAGCAAGTAAGCCTAACACTATGGGAAAGAAACAGAGAACGAATGCACGTAGATTCTTCATCTTCACCTCCACTGAGTAAGAAAATCCTCGATCCAATGGGCGAATGGGCGAATGGGCGAATGGGCGAATGGGCGAATGGACGAATGGACGAATGGACGAATGGGCGAATGGACGAATGGGCGAATGGCAGGTACTTGCTCAACACCTTGGCTCAGGAGCCACATCACCCCACGTCAAAGAACGAAGTGTTAAGAATATTGAAGGCAACTCTGAAGTTGTCTTTGACTGCGAGCAATATACATCTGTCTCAAAGAAGAGTCAAGAACAATCGTAAGAATGGGCGAAAGAGAATTGCTATTTTGTGTTTGGCACTACGTCGTATCGCGTGTTGCGGTGTTCAACAACTCCTCACGCTCTCAGCTTAATCCTGAACGTCGTCCCCGCACCCGGCGCGCTTTGCTTCACGAACAGCTTCCCTTTATGGTAATCTTCAATGATGCGCTTCGAGAGGGAAAGTCCCAATCCCCACCCGCGTTTCTTCGTGCTGTAGCCGGGGCGGAACACATCCTTGTGATGCTTCGGGTCGATGCCTTTGCCGGTGTCGCTCACGTCGATGGTCGTCGTCCTCCCCGATTGTTCGATGCGGAAGGAAATTCTCCCCGCCGGCCCTTCCATCGCATCAAGCGCATTCTTCATCAGGTTTTCAATCACCCACTCGAACAATTCCCTGTTGATCTTCGCGTAAAACTCTCCCGGCGTGGCAATCGCCAGATTGATACTCTTGCCCGTCTTCGGGATGCGGCGGGAAATATAGTTGATGACGCCTTGAATCACTTCGGCGAGATTCTCCTCCTTGAGATCGGGACTTGAGCCGATTTTGGAAAACCGTGCGGCGACTTTGTTGAGCCGCTCGACATCGTTGGACATCTCGCTCACCGTCTCGCGCAACTCCGGATTTCCGCCTGCATGTTCCTTCGCAAGTTCAATCCACCCCATCATGCTGGAAAGCGGCGTGCCGAGCTGATGCGCCGTTTCTTTCGCCATCCCCACCCAAATATTGCTTTGCTCGCTACGTTTGATATAGCTGAAGCCGACGTATGCGAGAAGAATGAACAATCCCGCCAAACCAATCTGTACATACGGCAGCCAGCGCAACTGCCGTATCAAATCCGACTCGCCGTAATGGACAATGCTCAGCACCGTCGAATCCCCCAACATTGCTTTGATGGGAGTATTTTGCTGGTCGAGTTGCGTGATGATCGTCCTGAGAAACTCCTCCTGGCTTTCCGGCGAGAGCATAGTGTCGATTTCGACGTTGCGGACACTCGCACGAAGAGGTTGGATGGGATTGTTCTCGGCGTCGGTCAGCACCATCGGAAAGTCAATCGTGCGGATGATTTCATCAAACACAAAACTGATGTCGCCGACGTTGGACTTGTCGCTGGCAACGTACTCGATGGACTTTACATAGAGATCGACGATTTCACGTTCCTTCGCCAGCAGCCTGTCCAACATGCCTCGTGTGTAAAACAGCATGCCGACAACAATCGCGATGGCGGTAACGAGAAGGAATATTTTGAAGTTGAGCGTGCCTTTCACGACATTGTCCGCTGGTTATCGGGCGTAAAGCGTTTGATCGCGCCGCGGCCCGACGGAGATAATGTGAATGCGTGTTCCCGTAAGTTCAGCCATGGCATTGAGATACCGGCGTGTTGCCAGCGGCAGGTCGGCAAACTCCCTCACGCCTGAAATCGGAGTCTTCCAACCCTCAAACCTTTCGTACACCGGCGTCACGCTTTCGAGTGTCTTGACATCGGTGGGGAATGATTTCAGCTTCTTGCCGCCAACCTCGTACCCCACACAAATTCTCATCTCGTCAAACTCATCAAGAACATCAAGCTTTGTAATGACGATCTGCTGAATGCCGTTGACTGTTGCCGAATACCGCAACGCGACAGCATCGAACCATCCGCAGCGGCGCGGGCGCCCCGTCGTTGCCCCGAATTCGTGTCCGATGCGGCGGAGTTTTTCGCCGGTGTCATTGAGAAGCTCGGTCGGGAACGGCCCGTTGCCGACTCGCGTCGAGTATGCCTTGACAATTCCCGTGATCGAATCAACGTACGTCGGCGGAATGCCGAGTCCGGTACATGCGCCACCCGATGTCGGGTTGGAGGATGTAACGAACGGGTATGTTCCGTGATCAACGTCGAGCAGCGCGCCTTGCGCACCTTCGGCGATGATTCTCTTTCCTTCTTTCAAAGCAGAATTGAGATAGAGGGATGTATCGGTGATGTACTCGTCGATCGACTTGTCGAATTCCTGATATTCGGCAATGATGGCATCGACATCCATTTTTGTTTCGCCGTAGACTTTGGTAAGAATCTGGTTCTTCTCTTCGATGTTGGCTTTCAGTTTTTGGGCGAGAATGTCGCGATCGAGCAAATCAACAATTCTGATTCCGACACGCATAAACTTGTCGATGTACGCCGGCCCGATGCCACGGCCGGTTGTGCCGATGCTGTTGGCCGACTTTTCTCTTATCGTATCGAGCATCTTGTGATACGGCATGATGAGATGCGCATTGTGGCTGATCAACAGCCGGCCTTTGATATCGATTCCGGCCTTCTGCAACTGATCAATCTCGCTCATCAACGCGACCGGGTCGATAACAACACCGTTGCCGATGACGCAGGTGATGTGTTGATGAAAGATGCCGGAGGGTATGAGGTGGAGAACGTAAGTCTTGTCGCCGATGCACACCGTATGTCCGGCGTTTGCGCCACCCTGATAGCGGGCAACAATGTCGGCATGCTCGGAGAGCATATCAACGACTTTTCCTTTCCCTTCATCGCCCCACTGGGCGCCGACGATAATGTGAACCGGCATTTCGCAGTCCTCTGATATGAAATTTTCGACACGAAGGCACAAAGACACACACAGTCTCACAAAGGCTTTGGAAATGACTTCGTACAACTTTGTGTTCTTGTGTCGAGAATGGATGTCTCTTCACAGCAAAAAAAATCCGACCTCTCTGTGAGAAAGGTCGGACTTTACGCTTTCAGAATCAATCATTTTTTGAAGCTTGCTGCGGCATCGGCAACAGTACTGTATGTCTGAAGCACGCCGGTGAGTTTCGTTATTCTGATGAGGTCAAGAATCTTGTCCGACGCGTTGGCAATGGCGAGTCCGCCTCCGGCTCCCTTCATCGTTGATGCGCCTTTGATCAGCATGCCGAGCCCCGAGCTGTTGATAACATTGACGCCGCCGAGATCAATCACAACGTGCTTCTTCTTGGCATCAATCAACTCAACCAGTTTGTCGTTCAACGTGGAAGCGTCCGGTCCGCCCATCAAGTTCCCTTCAATGCCAATGACCGTTGTGCTGCCGTGTTGTGATGTCTTGAATTTCATGACGTTCTCTTTCCGGGAGTCTCTGCTACCCGATAAGTCGTGCTTGCTTCTTTGTCCGTTTCGACCACTCCAATACCGTTGCGCTCGCGATGTAAATAGAGGAATACGTACCCGTAATAATGCCGATTGTGAGGGCAAATGCAAATCCGCGATTCACTTCTCCACCGAAAATCAGCAGCACAAGCAGTACGACGAAAATAGTACCCGAGGTAATGATCGTGCGACTGAGGGTTTCGTTCAGGCTTTTGTTGATCAACTCATAGGTTCCCATTGATTTGAAGATCTTCGAGTTCTCCCTGATACGGTCAAAGATAACAACGGAGTCGTTGACGGAAAGACCGACAAGTGTCAGGAATGCGGCAATCATATTTTGATCGATTTCCAGATAGAATCCCGGCGTGATGCCGTCGAAGATGGAGATGACGCCGAGCGTAACAAGTACGTCGTGGAACAACGCCACAACCGCGCCGACACCGAAAATCCACTTGAAACGAAATGCCACGTAAATGGTAATCGCAATCAACGAGGCGATAACGGCATACAATGCGTCACGACGAAGCTCGGCACCGATTTTCGGCCCGATCTTGTCTTCCTTCGTCACTTCCTGGGCATTGTCGGGAAACGCCGTGAGAAGCCCGTTTCTGATCTTGTCGCCGATTGTCGTGCCGAATCCCTGTTCCGTCGTCCGGACGAGAATGTCGCGATCGCTGCCGAATGTTTTGATCTCCGGCTTTTCAAGTCCGGCTTGCAGCATTGCCGTTCGAACATCACCAACATCCACCGGTTTGTCGAACCGGACTACCAGTTCCGTTCCGCCGAGGAAGTCGATGCCGTAATCCAACCCTTTCATGAACAAGGAAACCATTCCGGTGAGAATCACAACTCCTGAAACTACAAACCAGAGGTTGCGCTTTGCCATGAAATCAATATTTGTTTTTCCAAAAATCCGCATGTTACGAAGTCTCCTGAAGAATGCTTAGCCGAAGCTGACCGCCGTGCTCGACTTTTCCGTAAGAATGTTAAAGATGACGCGAGTGACAAAGATGGCGCTGAACATACTCGCCACAATTCCGATCATGAGTGTGAGGGCAAAGCCCTGCACCGGCCCTGTTCCAAATTGAAACAGAATAACACCGGTGATGAACGTTGTCAGGTTCGAGTCGAAGATGGCCGTAAATGCCTTCTGGTACCCTGCATCAATCGCTGCGCGAAGCGTTTTGCCTGTTGCCTGTTCTTCGCGAATGCGTTCATAGATAAGCACGTTGGCATCAACGGCAACGGCGAGCGTCAGAATAATGCCCGCAATGCCGGGCAACGTGAGTGTACCCTGAAACGCAGCCAGCACACCAAGAAGCAAAATCAAGCAAAACAGAACGGCGAAGTCTGCAACGGCCCCACCGGTCCGATAGTACAGAACCATGAAGATTATGGTAAGCAATGTGGCAAGTCCGGAAGACAAAAGGCCGCGACGGATCGAATCTTCGCCGAGCGATGGCCCGACGGAGCGCTGCTCGACAATCTCGACGGGCGCAGGAAGGGCGCCGGCCTTCAAGACAATTTCAAGAAGCCGTGCTTCTTCGAGGTTTTCCATCCCTTCAATTTGTGAGTTGCCGCCAATGATCTTGTTGCGGACGTTCGGTGCGGAGAACACGCCGTTATCCAGCACAATGGCAATCCGCTTGTTAATGTTGGCCCCTGTAATACGTGCCCAATCCCGGGACCCCTCGCTATTCATCTCCATCGTCACAATGGGGGCGTTGTTGTTCGGATCGAGATTGGCGCGGGCGTTAGTGATAACGCCTCCGGTCAGTTCGGGCGTTGCCTTCACTGCATAGAGGGTGAAGTACTTCTTTCCTTCACTCACAAAGCGCGGCTTCGCGCTGAAAAGGAATTGCATGTCGGCTGGGATCAAGCGTTTCACGTCGTCACGTTCGAGCATGCGACGCACTTTGTCTTTGTTTTCCTCCTGCACAATTGCTTCACCGGGCGCCCGGTTGTCAACGAGGGCGACTGAGAACCACGGATGTTGTCGCCTGAATTGCTCGGGTGTCAGTTCGTTTTCAGGTGTCAGCTTTTCTGCGTCGGACTTCAGGAGTTCGTTTTCCTGCGTCGTATCGACGGGGGCCAACAAGGTATCGGCCGCCAGCGCTTTGTCAATTGCCTGCATAACGGATACAACCTGCTCCGGTTCTTTCAGCAGCTTGAATTCCAGCAGGGCTGTTCCTTGAAGCAGTTGGCGGACTTCGCTTTCCTTGGTTACGCCGGGAAGTTCGACGATAATCCGCGAAGCGCCCAATTTCTGGATTGAGGGTTCGGAAACGCCGTATTGATCGACACGGTTGCGCACAATTTCCATTGCACGGTCAATCGCCTTCTTCGTTTCATCTTCAAGGAAATCAGCAATATCATCATTACTGTCGCGCAAGCTCCTGTAGTACCGGCTCATGCGAATTTGCCGCTCTTCCATTTTCCTGCGGAGAATGGAAACGGGCGATTCGTCGGAGCGCCGGACTTCATCGGCTACATCCTTGATGATTTGCGTGAAGACGTCGTCTTTATTCTTCGCGAGATCTTCAATCAGCTTGAGAACGTTCACTTCGAGTACAACGCGCATGCCGCCTTGCAGATCGAGACCAAGCTTGATGCGTTTAGACCGGGCATTGCGAATCGCCTCTTCGTTCTTCTCGGCAAATTCAAGACTGTCAGCGCCGCTCAAACTGCTGAGCTTCTTGTGGAACGAATAATCCGTATAGGTCGGCCACAGATGGTAGATGCCAAGGGCGGCCACGGCAAGTATGACAATAATTCTGAAACGATACTTTCGCACGACAAACCTCCGGGATTCAAAAACAGGAACTGAAGTGTGGAAGGAAACGCATATCTCCAAAATAAAGCCTTCAAATGTAAACCAATCGGCGGAGAAAGTCAATAATTTGCGTTGCATTTACAGGCCCTTTCGGTTATATTTGTTGCACTTTCTGTTTGTATCCGTCCACATTTAGATCAAGGGTTTCTTACTGTTATGCCTATCATGACCCGCATGCGGGAAAGCATGCCAGTTATTCTGTTCGGCCTTCTTATTGCGTTTGTGATCACTATTGTGTTTGAGTGGGGGATGGACTATCTCGGACTGAGTTCGGGAGGGCGCCCTGCAGTAGTTGGTTCAATCGACGGGAAGGACATCTCCCTGGATGAATTCTCCGAACTTGTGCGAAACGTCACCGAGAATCAGCGGCAGCAAACCAACATCGACCCCGACGAAAACCAGATGAAGCAAGCCCGCGACCAGGTGTGGCAGCAGCTTGTCAACCAGCATCTCATCGAAAGTCAAATCAAAAAGCTCGGCATTACAGTAAGCGATCAGGAGATTGTTGACTGGGTGCGGGGCGACAATCCGCCCGAGGATCTCAGGCGGAACTTTGTGGATTCACTCGGTCAGTTCCGGCGCGATGTGTACGATCAGTTTCTCCGCGATCCCAACCAATTCATTCAAGACCCGCAGGGCGTCAACAAAGCATATGGAACCAGGTGGCTTGCCGACTACGAGAAGAATCTCCGCGTACGCCGCCAGCAGGAGAAACTCCAGAGCCTCATCACAGCCGCCGTGCGTGTGAGCGAAAGTGAAGTCCGGAAACGATTCGACGAACAGAGTATCCGGTACGATGCGTCCTTTGCATTCTTCGATCCGAATGTATTTGCCACGGATGATGAAATCACCGTCACCGATTCGGATTTGAAGGCATATTACGACGAGACGATTGAGACATACAAATTCCCAGCAAAGCGCAAGCTGAAGTATGTAACATTTCTTGACCATCCGACCGCCGCCGATACTGCCGCAAGAGTGGCCGACCTTGAGGATGCCCGGCAAAAAGCAGCCAGCGGCGTAGATTTCCTCCAGCTTGTCAATACCTATTCCGACCGACCTGACAGCGGAACCTGGTTCAAGCACGGCGAGTTGAGTCCGAATCTTGAGAATGCAATTTTCTCTGCAAAGGTCGGCGAACTCGTCGGGCCAATACTCGAGCTTGACACCTACCATCTCGTCAAGATATTGGAAGAACGAAAAGGGTCGGGCGAGTTTGTCCGCGCAAGCCATATTCTCTTCCAACTTACGGATGCCGATTCAAACGCGCTGAAAGCAAGAGCCCGGGAAGTTGCCCGTGAGGCACGAGCCGGAGCCGACTTCGCGGCGTTGGCGGCGAAACATTCCGGCGACCCGAGCAATGCCCAGAAAGGGGGCGACCTCGGCTGGTTTGGCAAGGGACGCATGGTGAAAGAGTTTGAGGATGCATCGTTCAAGGCCCGGGTTGGCGAAATCGTCGGCCCGATTCGGACGGCGTTCGGGCTGCATATTATCAAGGTGACAGGCCGTGATGCGCGCGAAGTGAAAACCGCGAGCATCGTTTCAAAGATCACGGCAAGCATGCAAACCAAGAACGACGTAACGGACCGCGCCCGCGATTTTGCCGTCCTTGCCCGCGAATCCGAGTTTGTAAAGGAAGCAACGGCACTCGGCCTCGAGCCGAAGGAAGCCGAAATTCAGGAGAAAAGCGGAATCATTCCCGGCCTCGGCGTGAATGAGGCTGCAACGAAGTGGGCGTTTGCCAACAAGGTCGGCACGGTCAGCGATCCGTTTACGGTGCCGAACGGTTGGGGCGTGTTTGTTATTGCAGAGGCAAAGGATGCCGGAGTCCAGCCTTTTGCTGATGTCAAAGAATCGCTGAAGCCGCAAGTTCTGAGGAAGAAAAAGATGGAGAAGGTGAAGGAGATTGCCGCCGGCCTGAAGACGAAACTTTCGCCATCCGACAGCTTGACGAAACTTTCATCGCTCGATTCACGCGTCCAGGTTCAACAGACATCGCCGTTTTTGCCGATCAGCGGGGTTCCCGGTGTAGGCCGCGATATTACATTTATCGGAGTTGTTGAAGCGTTGCCGGTTGGCCAGATGTCGTCTCCGTTCGCCGGGGCGCGAGGCGTGTACATTGTCCAGCTTATCTCAAAAACTCCGTTTGATGAAACTGCTTACGAAGCCCAGCGGGAAACCATTCGCAACCAATTGCTTCAGGACAAGCGAAGCCGCTATGTTGCTGAATGGCTTGCAAAATTGAAGGAAACTGCTAACATAGAAGATAACAGGGATCAGTTCTACAGGTGATTTCCAGAGAGGTGGGTTATGAACATTGTTCGCCCGCCTGCTCACCGTGTCGCATATGCGACTTCGCGGGCAGGCCTCTTGGTTGTAGCAGTTATTGTGTGCGCGTTTCTCTCGCAAGCCCGGGCATCAGACTTCAAGCTCTTTTCGATTACGCTTAAGGGGAGCCTGACAACAGGTTCCCAGATCTTTCTCGATCCAAACTCATCGGACGAGTTCCGCCGTGCACAGTTTTTCTCCATCGACAAAACGTGGGGCTACGGGGTGGAAGTACGCTATCGTTTCCCCGAATCCGACATTGCTGTTGCCCTTTCCGCGGATTATCTCCGTACAACACAAACCTCGTTTATCCGGCTTTCCAACCGGCAAATTCCCGTTGATGACGGCTATCGGGTGATACCCGTTGAAATGACGGGATATTTTATTATTCCGTTTTCAGGTGAAGTCATCGGCGTGTACATCGGAGGCGGAGGCGGAGCCTATTTCGGCCGGAGGATATACAGAATCGGGAACACGGAAGCTCCATCAATTGATCAGGGGGTCGGATACGGCATTCACGTACTCAGCGGCGTCACGTACCGCTTGAATGCATTTGTGCAATTGAGCGCCGAGATGAAGTTCCGGGATCTCCAGTTCAACTCTGTCAATCAATTCTCTTCACCGCAGGCCGAGTACGGCTCGACGTTTGTTCAAGTCAGCACGCAGCCGTTCGAATCACGTGTTCACACCGACGGAATGATCTTTCAGGTTGGCATTGTGTTTGAGTTGTAGGTGTTTGTGAATCCGTCATCTCCACGTCATCCCTCGTTGCATGAGGAATCTCACCCCGCATCTTCGTTGCCCTCGTCAGAAGTTCTTCGGCACAAACTGTCTGCTAAATACGATGTCGTTGAGAAGGAGTTCTTCATTGCGGGAAGATCTGTCACGCTTCTGAAAGTCCGCGACACCAATGTTCTTGTCGACGCAATTGATCCTGAGACGTTCTCCGACGATGAGCGGCTTCCCTACTGGGCAGATGTATGGACTTCGTCGCTTGAGTTGGCCCGGTGGTGCATGCAGGACGCTGAGATTCGGGGGAAGCGTGTTCTTGAGTTAGGTTGCGGATTGGGGCTTGCAGGAATCGCCGCTGCGCAATCGGGTGCAACCGTTACATTTTCCGATTATGAGGCGGACGCGTTGGATTTCGTACGGTACAATGTGCGGCGCAATCTCCCTGCTCACGTTGTAGAATCAGGCATCGACGTGATCCAATTCGATTGGCGCCGCCCTCCCCTTCTTGAACCATTTGATGTAGTGATCGCAGCCGACGTTGTGTACGAGCAGAGAATGTTCATGCCGATTAAACACGTGTTGTCAACGCTTGTTGCGCCAAGTGGTATTGCCGTGATGACGGAACCCGGCCGCTCTGTCGGGCAGATGTTCTTTGCTTCTTTGAAGGATAGTGATTTCAGTGTCTCGACCGAGATAACCTCAGTCGAGAGTGACGAAAAAATAACCCCTGTCGTCCGTGCAATGATTCAGAGAAGACAACCGGTGTAGCAATGTCCGAATCCCTGCAACGGAAAACACTCATCTATCTGACCGGCTTCATGGGAAGCGGCAAAAGTACCATCGGGCCGATTCTTGCCAATACGCTCGGCTACGAGTTTATCGATATTGACAAAGCGATTGAGCAGCGGCTCGGCAAAAGTGTGAAGGAGATCTTCCGGAGCGAGGGAGCGGAGTTCTTTCGCACAACGGAACGTGATGTCATCGAAGAGATCAGCAAACGCGATCACATCGTTGTTTCGTTGGGTGGAGGATCGCTTGTTGAACCTGCAAATTTTCTTCGGGTAAAAACTTCAGGCCTTCTCATTTATCTGGAATCCTCTCCGGAGCATCTTCTCAAACGGCTGCAACACAAATCCGACAGGCCGGTTCTTGCCGACAGTGAAGGGGATCGCCTTGAGTACGGGGCGCTTCGCGAACGTGTGATGAACCTCTATCGCGAGCGCGAGCCGATCTATGCGCAGGCCGATCTCACAATTCATACCGACCAAAAAAAGGTCGGCCTGACGGTTGACGAGATCGTAAAAAGACTCACGCGCCACGGCAGGTAGGTTCGTGCGCGTCCCCACAAGCCGTTGCATTTCAATGAGTTAATTCCTATATATAGCCATGAAATCTTACACTTTTCAGGGGGAGTACCGTGGTATCGTTCTCTGAAGCGAGGCTTCACGAACTGTTGCACAATTTCAAGGGGAAACGCGTTGCTGTTGTCGGCGACCTGATGGTTGACAGATATTACTGGGGCACGGTGGGACGGATATCGCCCGAGGCGCCTGTACCGGTTGTTGAAGTTATTGACGAACAGGTCCGGCTGGGGGGCGCTGCCAATGTGGCGAACAACATTCAGACTCTCGGCGGCGAGCCGATACTTGTCGGGTTGATCGGCAAAGACCATCCGGGCGATATGTTCATTCAGATTTTGAACGAGAGGAATCTCTCCTCGAAAGGGGTGGTTGTTGATGCCGGCCGGCCGACAACAATCAAGACGCGGGTCATTGCTCACGCACAGCATGTTGTTCGCATCGATAACGAATCAAAAGCGGAATGTCCCGAACATATCCGTCATTTGATTGTGGATGCCGTGAAGTACAACATTCACGAACTTGATGCCATCATTATTGAAGACTACAACAAGGGCGTGGTTACGAAGGAAGTCATTCACGAACTTGTTGCCGTCGCGAAAAAGTACAACAAGATTATCACGGTTGATCCGAAGTTGAACAACTTTTTTGAATACAAAGGTGTTACAGTATTCAAACCCAACAGGCGCGAAGTGGAAGAGGCTATAGGCGGCAGGCTGAAAACGCAGAATGATGTCGAGAATGCCGGCAAGCACTTGCTGGCTTCGCTTGAAGCCGAGAACATCCTCATCACCCGCGGCGAAGAGGGTATGTCGCTGTTCGAGTCGGGCGGCGGGATAGAACACGTGCCGACACAGGCAACGAACGTGCAGGATGTGTCGGGGGCGGGGGATACGGTTGTCTCGACCCTGACGATGGCGCTCGCGAGCGGAGCCGGAATCCGTGAAGCATCGGTTCTGGCAAACTGCGCTGCAGGTGTTGTTGTTGCGTCGGTGGGCATCGTGCCGATATTGCCCAGCCAATTGCTCGAAGCGGCGATGCGTTTTTCACGAAACGGGCAAGATTGATGAGCAAAGTTCTTGCGCTGAAGTCGCTCGTTGCCTTGCGCAAGAGTCTTCGCAGAAACAAAAAGAGAGTGGTGTTCACCAACGGCACATTCGATATTCTGCACCGCGGGCACGTGGAGTATCTTTCAAAAGCAAAGAAGCTGGGTGATGTGCTGATTGTCGGCCTCAATTCTGATGCATCGATCAGGCGAATCAAAGGGCCGAAGCGTCCCATCAATTCCAATGCAGACAGGGCTGCTGTTCTGAGCGCTCTCGCTTCGGTTGATTACATTTGCTTCTTCGGCGAGGATACACCACATCGACTGATCTCGAAACTCGTCCCCGATGTTCTCGTCAAAGGTGCCGATTGGAGTATTGACACTATTGTGGGGAGGGATGTTGTTGAGCAACACGGCGGTGTGGTAAAAACCATCCGTCTTACTCCGGGGCGCTCGACAACAAACGTCATTCAGAAAGTATTGGATGCTTACGGGGGAAAACAGCAGTGAGGCGGCATGTTGCCGCGAATTCACCAACGACGTTCGTGTGGAAGTGAGTTGTGAAGAAGTTCCTTAAATGGCTTGCGTACTGTGCAGCAGCGTTCATCATTGTGATCAGCATCCTGGCCGGGATTACGCAGACCCAGTTCTTTCGAAATACTCTCCGCTCTTTTGCTCAAGCCCGGCTCGACTCTCTTCTGGATGCCGACATTCATCTCGGCAACATCCAGGGCAATCTCATCTCCGGATTTTCCATCGATTCTGTTTCGATCGCTGTTCAGGGAGAAAGTGTCATTTCGATGGAGCGGCTTGACATCCGGTACGATTTACTTGAGATTCCTTCCCGCAAAATAAACGTCAGCACGCTCACCCTCGTTCATCCGCGCATTCAATTGCTCTGTGGTACCGATAGTATCTGGAATTTTTCGCGCATGATACGTCCCGCGCCGGATGATACCGCATCCGGCCCGTTTGATTGGCCGATAGCCGTGAACAGGTTCGAAATCAAGAACGGTTCTGTCAGGCTTGTTGATTCAGCAAGTCTTGCGGAATTCGATCATGAAACCACCGGGCCCTATTTTGTGGAGTATCATGATTTTGCGGCCGACAACCTCAACATGGTACTGAACTCCGTACTTGTAGCAACCGATGTCAAGCGGGCAAACATCAAATCAATGTCGTTCACATCAACAACCCCCGATGTTACGGTAAAGCAGTTTTCGGGTGAGTTCCGTGTGACGAATCGTGAAGCGGTTGTGAAGAACATGAAAATCCAAACTTCCCGCTCACAACTCACGCTGGATGTGTCAATGAAGGATATTGACCTGCTCGGCGGAATTGAGTTGTCAGATCTCAAAGCAAAGCCCGTCGAGCTTTCGTTGCGAACCAACAAACTCGACCTCGCCGAGCTTCGCCGCTTCATCCATCAACTCGATTTTCTCGATGGGGAGCTAACAAGCGAAATCGTTGCAACGGGACAGTTCGGCCGGTTGGAAGTCAAGCAAATTCACCTGAACATGCGGAACACGAACCTCTATTTTGCGGGCTATGTCTCAAATCTGCACGACCCTGATGGTCTGCTGCTCGACGTGAAATGTCGCGAAAGCGTTATTGACTATAACGATGTTCTTGCCCTGATGCCGTCGCTCGAGCTTCCCGACTATACTTCCATCGGCCCGGCATCTGTGGAGTTTGATTTCAACGGAGAGCCGCTTGATTTCATTACCAATCTCACATTCGAATCGCAAGCCGGGGCTCTATCAACAAAAGGAGCCAAACTCAGGATCGGGGGCCCGGAAACACTCGCGTATCAGGCGGAAATAGTGACACGCGGTTTGCAGATCTCTCATCTCCTGCAGGATGAGAAGGTCAATGGAGAATTGAACAGCGTGTTGCGCATCGAAGGACACGGAACATCTCTCGACGATCTAACAGGAACAATTCAACTCGTGACTGATTCATCGAGGTTCGCAGGGAAAGTTATCGGCCCGTCGGAAATTTTCTTCACATCAGCAAACAGAAAGCTTGAGGGGAATGTCAATCTCGCATTCGGCTCGATGCGCACGCAGTTGCGGGGAGAGCTTGACAGATCTGATGTAAACGTGCCGGAATTCCGTGTTGAGGGAAAAGTATCATCCCTCAATCTTGCCGAGTTGTTGAACGACGATTCGCAAGACAGCGACTTGACAATGACGCTTGAGGCTCAGGGTACGGGGTTACGTTGGGAGAGCATCAGCGGCAATTCGAGAATCGCCCTTTCCTCTTCACGGTACAGGGAATACCGGATCGATTCGAGCTATGTGTCGCTTGCGGTTGATCAACGCGATCCGATGAACAGTTCTATCAAAATGACTTCCGATGTCGCGGACTTTTCCATCTACGGGAAGTTTGATCTCGACTATATGGTCGGATTGACCCGCTACGAAATCGACAACCTGCGGCTGGCAATTGGCAGACGGTTCAGCGCACTCGACTCGACGCTTGTCACTTCGTTCGACGAGGCGGCATTGACGGCAAAGGGCGACAGGCTCCGCTCAGAACAGAAGGAACTGGATGCCGCTTATACGCTTACAGTGAAAACCCTTGAGCCTGTTTCCATTCTTACAGGCAACAGGATGTTCGATGCAACCGGAACAATCAGCGGGTCGTTGCAAGGCAATTTCGACGACCTTCAGGGCGAGGCCGAAATTGCGGTGGAGGAATTCTTTTACGGCAACGCTGACTCCGGTATGCTCGTGCAAAACGGCATCGCATCGTTGCGAGTCAATGATCTGAAGCCCGTCAATCCTCTGTCCGAACTCACGCTGCGTGTTCGCGTTGATGCGGGAAAGATGCACATCAACCGCACGAAGCTCGATACGTTGAAGTTCGGTATTTTTTATGATAAGGAGTATGCCGGTTTTGTAGTGCAAGCCGATTACGACAGGGATACCCGTCTGAGAACCAGCGGACAAATCGGCGTGACCGATGAGGACGTCAGGTTCGTTCTGAGCAACCTGTTCGCCGGATACAGGGATTTCATGTGGAAAGCTGATGACGGGGCTTCGGTTGCGGTGAGCAGCGGAGGCATGCGCATTCAAAACGTGACCTTCCGGCGCGACTCGCAGAATATTTCCCTCAACGGCGCGATTGAATCGGAGGGAAGGTTGAACGCTGTTCTTCGCTGCAACAATTTGAATCTTGAACAGCTCAGGTATGTTCTTCCGGAAAAAGAGCAGGGGAACAACAAGCGGCAATTCGAAGGGCTCGCAGATCTCGACGCGAACCTGAAAGGCACGCTGTCGTCACCCGTCTATGAGGCAAAACTGAATGCCCGCAATGTCTATTACAGAGGGTTTCCGTTCGGTGAAATCCAAGGCATACTCGACTACAAAGATCAGCAGCTTGCCACAACATTGCTGATAGACAACAGGCCGGATAAAACAAGCGGCCAGCCCGATTTGTCGGTCACCGGGGTTCTGCCGATCAATCTCGCGTTGACAGATGTTGACGAACGTTTGCCTGTCAGGCCAATGGAGTTCACGGTGTATTCCGACGGCCTGCAGATGAGTTTGCTCGATCCTCTTCTTCCGACATTCAATGAACTGAAGGGAACTCTCAAGGCGAATTTCAAGGTCGGTGGTACGCCCCAACGACCGAACTTCACCGGCTCGATGAGTATCGAGGAGTGTTCATTCCTGTTTATGCCGAACAATATGTTCTACAGGCTGAGCGGAACATTCAAGCCGGAGGGCGAACGCATCAAAATTCTCTCCGCAACAATCCGCAACGTCGAGAGCGACAACCGGCCCGGCCGTGAAGGAATCCTTACCGTTACGGGCGATTTTGCGTTGAGCGAGCTTGTGCCATCCGATTTTAATTTCGATATCAGCGGGCAACTGCTTGTTGTCAACAGGAATACACGAACCTCCTCGCTGGCTGTCTACGGTGAGTTACCGGTGGAGATTGCACAGCGGGGCCTGCACTTTTCGGGAGATGTGCAGAACTCACTGCTCAGGGGACAGGTTCTTGTACGCAACTCGACACTTGCATTTCCTCCCACCGCTTCGTCTGCGCGCGAAGATACATTCCACATTCCCCTCAGGGTTGTGGATGATACAACGAAAGTTGTCGAGTCCGAAGTTGCCGCCAGGGCCGCCCGGTACTTCACAACAGGACAGCGCAGCGGATCGGGCGAGCAGAACGGAGAAGCCCGTTCACGCTCGTTCATCGACGGACTTCGCTACGATTTGAGTGTGGAATTCGCCGGAAGCAACAATGAAGTGCGCATGATCTTCAACCCGACAACGAACGAAGAACTGGTCGCGAACATCACGGGCAACGCGGCAATAACCGAAGATGGAAAGTCGTGGAACGGTGTCATGGATGTCCGGCGTGCATCGTACAACTTCTACGGCAAACGCTTCGATGCTGAAGGAACGATGACGTACACAGGCGACTTCCTGAACCCCGAACTGAATATAACGGCAACATACCAGGGCTCACGCAAATACTCCGAATCATCAAACGAAGAAAACGTCATTGTGACATACAAGATTCTCGGTACGCGGTTTGCGCCGCGACCCGAAATTTCAATGACAATCGACGGCGTTGACTACTACGCGTACAAGGAAAGTCCGACTTCGAACGACGTACAATCAGATGCCCTTACGTTCGTTATCACGAACAATTTTCCGCTGACACGGGGCGAGCGGAATAACATTGCCGAACAAGTCGGGCCGACAGTCGGTGCCGGACTTCTCGGCGGAGCGACATCGTTGCTGACGAGCACGCTTGCCGAATTTCTCCGCAACAGAACGGGCTTCATCCATTCCTTTGAGTTTCGCTACGACAGAAGCGGCTCATTCGGCCAGAGCGCAGATGTACGGCTTGGCGGCACGGCATTCAAGGGCTACTGGCGGTACGGCGGCAAAATTCTTGAAGATCCGTTCAGCAACGCGAATTTCAGCATTCTCTACTCGTTCGGCGATATTTTCGACAGGCCATCCTTACGCAATTTCATGGTGGAACTGGAACGAAAGGTGGATACCATGACGTTGTTCGGATCAGTAGAGGCAAGAAAGGAAATGACCTCAGCGCGGTTCTTCTACCGCATTTCATTCTAAAACAATCCGAACGTCGATTAGATGTTCTCTACGGAGTAATTATCAAACACATTAAAAAGAAGTTGCTCGGTTTTCTTTCCGAGAATCCCTCGCAGGCATTCACCCTCAAAGAGCTTGTCACGCATCTCAAGATCAAAACAAAGGATGAATCCAGCCATTTGCGCTCGATCGTGGATGAACTTGACCGCAAGGGCATCATCCAATCCGATGAACAGGGACGGATAGGTTACGTCAAGCAGAAGAAAACGAAATCCGGTAAACCGAAAAGCCCGACCAACCGACTGGTCGGTACGCTCAGTGTCACACGTCGCGGGTTCGGCTTTGTCAAACTTGAAGGAACAGATACTGAAGTTTTCATTTCCGAAAAATTCATGGGCACCGCATTGCATGGCGATAAAGTGGTGATCGCCCTTCTTGCACAGCCGATGAGAAGACGGGGGCGGAATGATCAAGATAAGGCCGAAGGAGAAATTGTTGAAATTGTCGAGCGGCGTACAAGCACAATTGTCGGCACCTTGCAACGAAGCCGGAATTTCTTCTTCGTCAAGCCCGATGATGAGCGCATCTCGCGTGATGTGTATGTTTCGGCGGAAGATGCGAAGCAGTCGCAGCACGGCGACAAGGTTGTTGTGAAGTTGTTTCCCTGGGATGATCCGGCACAGAACCCGGAAGGAACAATCATTGAAACGCTCGGGCGTTCGGGCGATGCGCGGGTGGAAGTGTTGAGCGTGGCGCGCAGTTTCGGTTTGCCGATGAGTTTTCCGCCTGCTGTTGAACACGAGTCAAATGCTTTGAGTGATGTTGTTTCTGCAAGCGACATTGCGACGCGGCTCGATCTCCGCCCGGTTGTGTGCGTGACAATCGATCCGGAAGACGCCAAGGATTTCGACGATGCCGTTTCGTTCGAGCCGCTGAAGAACGGAAACTACCGGCTCGGTGTTCACATCGCCGATGTGAGCCACTATGTGAAGGAAGGCTCGGTGCTCGATGCCGAGGCGTTGCTGCGCGGAACAAGCGTGTATATGGTCAACGAAGTGATTCCGATGCTGCCGGAACGTCTCTCCAATAACATTTGCAGCCTTCGTCCGAACGTCGATCGCCTTACCTACAGCGTGTTGATGGAAGTAACGAAGAGCGGGAAGATCGAGCAGTATCAGATTGCGAAGACGGTCATTCATAGCGCTCGGCGTTTCACGTACGAGGAGGTTCAAGCTATTATCGAACGCGGGAAGGGCGAGCTTTCCGACATGTTGCTGCCGCTGCACGCATTCACACAACTACTTACCGCTCAACGCCGTAAGAAGGGAAGCATCGACTTCGATACGGGCGAAGCCAAATTCAAGTTCGACGCACAAGGGTTTCCTTCCGATATCATCAAAAAGACACGGCTTGACGCTCACCGCCTTGTTGAAGAATGCATGTTGCTTGCCAACAAAATCGTTGCCGAGCATATCGGCAAAGTCAGGAAGGAGGAACACGAAAAGCCGTTCATCTATCGGGTGCATGATGTTCCCGACCCGTCACGGCTTGAAGATCTCGGAAACTTCGTGAAGCAGTTCGGCTATTCACTCGACACAAAGCACGGCGTAAGCGCTTTGCAGTTGCAGAAGCTGCTCGACAAGGTGAAAGGTTCGGAGGTCGAAACCGTCATCAACGAAGTCGCGTTGCGCTCAATGGCCAAGGCCGTTTACTCTGAAAAAAACATCGGGCATTTCGGTTTGGCGTTCAAATACTATACACACTTCACTTCCCCCATCCGGCGGTATCCCGATCTCGTCGTCCATCGCTTGTTGTATGAATACGAGCAAGGAATGGGCGCCGGGCGCCGCGCCGGAATGGCAAAGCAACTTTCCGCAATCTGCAAGCAATCCTCAGACCGTGAACGGGTCGCGGCCGAAGCCGAGCGCGAATCCGTCAAAGTCATGCAGGTGGAGTATATGAAACGCCACCTCGGCGACGAGTTCGAGGGGGTTATTTCGGGCGTCACGACGTTTGGCATGTTTGTGGAGATTAATGATCTGTTGGTGCAGGGATTGATTCGCGTTCGTGATTTGGAGGACGATTACTACCTGTTTGACGAAAAACGGTACCAACTGAAGGGACGTTCGCGCGGCAAAGTGTACAGACTTGGCGACACTGTGCGCGTTCGAGTAGTCTCTGTCAACCCGGAAACTCGCGAGATAGATTTTGCTGTTGTACGATAAACCGGCGGCAGGCATCACGTGTCATACGGCCCGGAGGAAACGCCTCCGGGCGCCATTCTTTCGTTGCATTTTCCGCCTGACTTTGTTAGTATTTTATTGATGTTCTTTCAATCAGTTTGTGAGGATTATATGAAAGTGCGTGGGAGTGTGATGAGGGGGCTGCTGCTGCTGGCAATGCTGATGATGTCCGCAACGGGCTACGCGCAGGATGGTTTGTTCGGCAAGAACAAAGTACAGTACACGAAGTTCAACTGGTACTTCATCCAAACTGATCACTTCGATATCTACTTCTCCGACGGCGGCGAGAAGATAGCCGAATTCGCCGCTTCGGCTGCCGAATCTGCCTACGCATCCATCAGAAAAACATTCCGCTACCAGCTCACGAACCGCGTTCCCATTATTGTCGCGAATTCACACAACGACTTTCAGCAAAACAACGTTGTCAGTGTGTACCTTGAAGAGGGTGTCGGCGGCGTAACGGAATTGTTCAAGAACCGCGTGCTTGTTCCGTTCGAAGGGAATTACAAGCAGTTCCGTCACGTTATCCACCACGAGCTTGTTCACGCCGTCATCAACGATATGTTCTACGGCGGCTCCATCCAATCCATTATCGCCAACAACATCACGCTTCAACTTCCGCTCTGGCTCAATGAAGGGATCTCAGAATATGAGGCGCAACGATGGGAGACGGACTCCGACATGTTTCTGCGTGATGCAACAGTCCACAACTATCTCCCCCCGATTAACAGGCTGAGCGGATATTTCGCCTATCGCGGCGGGCAAGCACTTTGGTGGTACATTTCAAACAAATACGGCGAGCAGAAAATCGGCGACATCCTCAATCGAATAAAAAGCACGCGCAATGTCGAGGCAGGCTTCCGCGGGGCGTTGGGATTGAGTCTTGAAGAATTGAACGAACGCTGGCAGAAAGAAATGAAAGTTCTTTACTGGCCCGACATTGCCAAGCGCGAGGAACCCACCGACTACGCCCGCAGGCTGACCGACCATAAAAAGGACGGTAACTTCTACAACACAAGCCCCGCCCTCTCACCGCAGGGTGACAGGCTCGCATTCATTTCCGACCGAAAGGATTACTTCGACGTGTTTGTGATGAACACGATCGACGGGAAGGATATCGACAAAGTAGTGAGCGGGCAGACGACGAACGATTTTGAAGAACTGAAGCTTCTTACGCCGAGGCTCACCTGGTCTCCGGATGGGAAGTTGATTGCGCTGGCGGCAAAAGCCGGCGCGCAAGATGCTATCTTGATGATCGATGTTGAAAGCGGCAGCAGCGAGAAACTGACATTCGATCTGAACGCCATCTACTCGGTCGATTGGTCCCCGCAGGGAAACAAGCTGGCGTTTGTGGGAAACAAGTTCGAACGCTCGGATATTTACTCTTATGATATTGATTCGAAGAAATTGACTGCGCTGACCAGGGATGTTTTCTCCGATTCCGATCCAACCTGGTCTCACGACGGAAAGTTTGTGTATTTCTCGTCCGACCGTCAGGACTACGTACGTGGAGAATCGGTGGATATGGCGACCTTTGATTACTCGCATCGCAATCTCTATCGCGTCAATACGGAGACGCTGGAAATCGAGCAACTGACGGATTGGCCGAACAGTAACGAATCTTCCGTTGTGGTGTCTGCGGACGGAAAGAAGATCCTGTTCGTATCCGACAAGAACGGCATCAGCAACATCTACGAGATGGTTCTCGAAACGAGGGCAACACGCCCCATTACCAACTCGCTGACCGGCGTGTACCAGTTGTCGCTTTCGCGTGACGGTTCAAAGCTTGCGTTTGCTTCACTGCATCATGCCGGGTTCGACCTGTTCCTGATGCGTAATCCGTTCGAGCGCGAGTTGAAGGTGGGTGAGTTGGAGCTGACGGAGTTCTTCAAGGCGAAACTCGCCGCGCCTGCTGCACCGGAGATGAAGGACACGGTTGCCGTTACCGCCGCGCCTGCCGATTCCGTCGGTCTGTACGGCAAGGATATTGAAATAGATTTCAGCGGTTTTGCAGGCGATATTCTGCCCGACAATGTCCCTTCGGATTCAACTATTGTATCGCGCCTACCGAGAATTGCCGGCAATATCGACAGTGAGGGACGATACAAAGTCAACAAGTACAAGCTCAATTTCTCGCCTGATATCATCTACGGCAACGCAGGGTACAATACGTTCTACGGTGTTACCGGCTCGACAGTAATGGCGTTCAGCGATTTGCTGGGAAACCACCAGATCGTGTTTGTCACGAACCTGCTGCTCGATCTCAAGAACAGCGACTATGCGCTGCAGTATCTCTATCTTCCTGAACGAATCGATTACGGATTCACCGCATTTCACAGCGCCCGTTTCGTCATCATCAATGATGTGTTTGGCGGGAGCCTGTACCGGTTCCGTACATACGGCGTTTCGCTTAACGCCCAATATCCGATCGACAGGTTCAGACGGTTTGATGCGGGATTGAGTTGGTTCAACATTTCACGCGAGAATCTCGATCAGATTGCTGATCCAACGCAGAAGCGGACAACTCTCGTTCCCTCCATCGGCTATACGCATGACAATTCGTTGTGGGGATTTACGGGCCCGATTAACGGTACACGCTATTCGTTCAATGTGTTCGGCACTCCGAAACTCGGCTCGGCCGGACTCAGTTTTGTGAACGTGACAGGCGACTACAGAACGTACTTGCGTCTCGGCCGGCAGTACAACATAGCTCTGCGACTTGCAGGTGGCGGAAGCTTCGGTCGCAATCCGCAGAAGTTCATTATTGGCGGCGTTGATAATTGGATCAACCGGACGTTTGAAGGAGGCTACATTCCTCTGGAGAATGCCGAGGATTACATCTTCTTGCAAACCGGACTTCCGCTTCGCGGGTATAACTTCAATGCCGGCATTGGTTCGAAGTACGGCTTGTTCAACTTCGAGTTCCGTTATCCGCTGTTTGCATTCTTGCAGGCGGGCCCGCTTCCTATCGGGCTGCAGAGCATCAATGGCGCTATCTTCTTCGATATGGGCGCCGCGTGGAACCGGGAGAACGAGTTCAAGGCATTCACGAAAGATGCACGCGGATATACCGTCACCCGCGATCTGCTTATGGGCATGGGAACAGGCACGCGCATCTACTTCCTCGGCTTCCTCGTGAAGCTCGATGTGGCGTGGGCATGGTACTGGAGCGGGTTCAGCGAGCCGAAGTATTACCTCTCACTCGGTGCAGATTTTTGATTTTGAGGATGGAAGAGAGACTTAAAAGCCCCACCGAACGATGGGGCCTTTTTTGTTTTCCGGCGGGCTAAACAAAAAAGGGACATCGCATGATGACCCTGAAACTGCACCGGGACAAACCGGGTCAGCTATTTCACTTCCTTCTTTGCTTCGTCCTTTTTATCCGTTGCCTTCTTGAGCATTTTCTTTTGTTCAACAGCCTTCTTCTCAACAGCAGGCTTTGCCGCTGATTCCTTGACGGCCTGGTCAGCGTCGGGCTTGCTCTGTTTCTTCTGAATCATTTCGTCGGTTGCATGCTTGGCTTCTCCCGCCTTTCCGGTTACAGTCTTTACGGCTCCCGCTGCTTTCTTCTCGACTGCCGGCGTTGCGGGTGCATCCTTCACCGGAGGGTCAACATCCGTGGTTCCTTCTTCTTTCTTGATCATCTCCTCAGTTGCCTGCTTCACCGGCTCTTTCTTGCCGGTCACAGTCTTGACGGCTTCCGGCCCCTTTTTCTCAGCCCCGATCTTTGCTTCAGCGGCTTTCTTCTCTCCCTGCGTTTTCACTTCCGCCGCCTTCTCCTGCACCTGCGTTTTTGCCGCATCGGCAGGCTTGGGGGCATCTTGTGCTACTGCGCTCGCTGCAAACAGCACTGCAACTGCAACAACCAGACTCTCCATAATACATCCTCTTGGATATTGGTTGAACAAAAATGAAGAATGAGGCTTGCTCACTCGTCATGCTAATATACCGGCTGAACGTTAAGCTCTTGTTACGCTCCCGTTAAAGATGCTTAATCGGAGCCGCGTCAGTTGATCGGAATGGTTACCGAGAATTTGCTTCCCTTGTCAACCTCGCTTTCCACGGTAATGGTTCCCCTGTGAATTTCCGCAATCCATTTGGCGATGGAAAGGCCGAGTCCCGTACCGCCCATCTCCCTCGAGCGTGCTTTGTCAACACGATAGAAGCGATCGAAGATCTTGTCAATATCCTGTTCAGGAATGCCGATACCGTCATCCTCCACTTCAACCAACGCCGAGCCGTTCTGCCGCTGAACGGAAATCGCCACGTGTCCGCCCTGCGGAGTGTATTTGATTGCGTTGTCAACGATATTGAGGAACAGTTGGTGCAGCCGTCCTTTGTCTCCCACAATCGTCACGGGTTCAGCGTTCTTCAACTCGACGTGAATCCGCTTGGATTCGGCGAGCATTTCGCTGTCGTCAAACAGATCTTTGATAAGAGAATCAAGATGTACTTCTTCAAGCTTCAGGTCAAGCACACCATGATCGGCCTTGCCGAGTGTGAGAAGGTTGTCGATAATTGACTTAAGGCGTAGGATTTCCTCGAGTGTGCTGGAAAGGATTTCGCGATATTCCGTCGGCGTTTTTTCATTACGCAATGCAAGTTCAATCTCCCCCCGCATAATGGTGAGTGGCGTACGCAGTTCATGTGATGCATCGGACGAGAACTGCCGGGTTTGCGCAAACGAGCCGTGCAAGCGGCGGATCATCTCGTTCATTGTGCTGATAAGCCGCCCGATTTCATCATCAACGTCGCGGGGAGGGATGGATTGGTCGAGACTTTCCGCGGTAATCTTTCTTGCACGACGCGTCACGTCATCCACCGGAGCAAGGGCCTTGTTAGCGAGATACAATCCGCCGAGAACCGAAAGCGCAACGGCAATCGGAATGAGATACAGAAAGATTGCAAAAAGATTCTCCAGCACGTCTCCCAACTCGCTCAACGAGTATGCGACAAGTATCGTGAAGTTCTGATCCTTATACATTGCGGCACGCAACTGCTCGCCACCCAACAGCGTCGTTACGACGATCGTCGTGTCGAGCGGAAGGTCGTCGGGGGCGGCGAGACTGTCCGAGCCGAGACTGTAGTTGCGGTAGATGACATCACCTTTCTTGTCCTCCACCTGTATGAACGTCTTCTTCTGGCTGACGAGTGAGTGCTTGAAGATATGATTCCAGATTTCATCGGCCTCTTCCGTTTCGGGAGATTCGGGCAACATGGGCCCGATGAAGCGCTGCGGAAATGTCGTTGACTTTTTGCGCAGCAACGCATCAATGGATTGCTTGCTCGGCTTTACCTTGCTTGCCTGGGGGGAGATGAAATCCTTCACCCAACGGACTTCGCTTTTGAGGGAGATGTCGAGATTGTTGGAGAGCTGGTTGCGTGTGTAGTAATAGGCGGCAAGCCCGAACGCAACAAGCGTAACGAGCACAAGCAATGTGTACCAGACGGTAAGTCTTGTGCGGATGGATTGATACCAAAACGCCACGGTTTATCCTTCCTTCATCACATACCCGACACCGCGTACAGTATGTATCAGCTTCGGGTCGAATCCTTCATCAATTTTGTTGCGGAGATGATTGACGTACACGTCAATGATGTTCGTGCCTGTATCGAAGTTGTAATCCCAGATATGCTCGGAAATGATCGTGCGGCTGAGTACGCGATCACGGTTGCGCATGAAGTACTCCAGCAGCGAGTATTCCTTTGCCGTCAACTCGATTGTTTTGCCTGCCCGCTTGGCTTTGTGCGTCACGGTGTCGAGCTCGAGGTCGGCAACTTTTAGGATCGTGGATTTTTCCTGCGCACCGCGGCGCAGCAGTGAACGGACGCGGGCAACCAGTTCTTCAAACGCAAACGGCTTCGTCAGATAATCATCCGCACCGCTGTCAAGACCAGCAACCTTGTCCTCGGTTGTTGCCTTTGCTGTGAGCATGAGGGTGGGCGTTGTCTTCTGCTTTGCGCGTACCGCCTTGATGAGTTCCAATCCGCTCATCTTCGGCAACATCACATCGAGAATCATGACATCGTAGTTCTCGTTCAACGCCATCTGCAAACCCTTTTCACCGTCGTGGGCCACGTCAACGGCGTAATGTTCCTCCTCCAGTCCCTGCTGGATGAACTTGGCCACTTTTTTTTCATCTTCCACAACCAGTATGCGCATGGACGTGTGTACGTTGAGTGTGGGTTGATTGTCTTCCGGCACGTTGCCTCCGCTCTTGAGTTCATGCGAAAAGTAAATCAATTTTTGAAGAGTTGCAAAGGCCTGCCTTGGAATCTTTCCCCGTTTCTCTCTATATTTTGTGAGCACATTCTGAAAGACTGATGAAACCACTCCAGCTACTCCTGTTTATCCCGCTTCTACTCTTCACCGGATGCATTCAAACCATTGCCGTCCGCTCCGTCGGTGGCATCGTGGAAGAGGGGTACGACGCGCTCACCGAAGAATCCGATCTGCAGTTTGCCGAGCAGGCGCTTCCCGCCAACATCAAGCTACTTGAAGTGATGCTGAAGAACGATCCCGACAACGAACGCCTGCTGAGACTCTGCGCCGAGGGCTACGCAAGTTACGCATTGGGATTTGTGGAGGACGTTGATGTTGAACGCGCACGCGTGTTCTACCTGCGGGGGCGTGATTACGGATTGCGGATTTTGGAACAGGACAAAAACGTGAAGAAGGCGCTCGAACGGTCGGCTGATGATCTGAAGGCGGCACTCGCCAAAAAATCAAAGGACTTTGTTCCGGCGGTGTTCTGGACTGCTTTTCCGTGGGGCGGATATCTCAACATCACGCTCACGGATCCTGAAGCAATTGCCGCAATCCCGAAGCTTGAAGTGATGATGAATTTCGTTGCCGAAAAAGATTCCGCATTTTATTACGGCGGCGCGCATCTTTTTCTCGGTACGCTCTACGGAAGCCGCTCACGCTTCCTCGGCGGCAATCCCGACAAATCGAAGGAACATTTCGAAACAGCCCTGCGTTTGAATCAAGGCAAGTTCCTGATGTCGCATGTGTACTATGCAAAATCGTATGCGTTTCAGACCCAGAACGAGGAACTGTTCGACGAATTGCTGAAACATGTTGAAAGCGCATCGCTCGACATTCTGCCGAACTTCCGTCTCGGCAACGCGATAGCGAAAAAGAAGGCGAAGATGTTGATGCAAATGAAGGAAGAGTTGTTTTAGTCGTCTAACATAGACAAAAAGGTATCTGATGAAAAAGAGAATTCTTGCCGTTGGCTTTTCCCTATTCGTATTGGCATCAGCAGCACAGAGCCAACAACACATTATCAAGTTCGCCTCGCTTGCGCCCGACGGCAGTACGTGGACGAATGTTCTGCGCGAATACGACGCGGCGATCCGGAAAGAAAGCGGCGGCAAGTTGGGCTTCAGGATTTACGCGGGAGGCGTGCAGGGCGAGGACAAGGATGTCATCCGCAAGATGCGGCTCGGCCAATTGCACAGCGCCGGATTGACGGGCTTCGGGCTCGGTGATATTGCGCCGAAAGTCCGCATTCTCGACTCGCCGTTTCTGTTCAACAACTACGATGAAGTCGATCACATCTACACAATGTTTGACGACGAATTCGACAAGGCGTTCCGCGACAACGGCTACGTGCTGCTCGGCTGGGCCGAGGTCGGTTGGGTGTACGTGCTGACCAATACACCGGTCCGGACGCTTGCCGATATGAACGGCGTTAAGATGTGGATGTGGGAAGGGGACAAGGTTGCCGAGGCGACGTTCAGGGCGCTCGGCATCAGTCCGATTCCGCTTTCGGTTATTGACGTGCTGACATCTCTGCAAACGGGACTCATCAACGGAGCTTACACGTCACCGCTTGCGGCACTGGTACTGCAGTGGCATACGCGTGTGAAATACATGATGAACCTGCCGCTCGCCGATGCATCCGGTGCCGTGGTGATGACGAAGAAGAAATTCGACGAGTTGCCTTCGGATTTGCAGGAGATTCTTCTGCGCAACGGCAAGAAATTCATGCGCGAGCTTACCCTGAAATCACGCCAGGAAAACGATGCCGCAATCGCAGTAATGAAGAAAAGCGGCATTCAGCTTGTCGATGTGCCCTCCCAAAAAATGATCGACGAATATGTCGCGGCCGGCAAGAAAGCGCGTCAGACTCTCGTCGGCACATTCTACGATCAGGATTTCCTGAACAGAATCGAAAAATCCCTCGCCGAATTCCGCGGCAAGAACGCCGGGACGAAATGACCCTTCTCCGTTCCCTGGACCGCTTGCTGGTAAAGATAGAAACGGGCTTGCTCGTTCTCTTTCTCTCTTCCATGATTCTTCTTGCGTTCACCCAGGTTGTGTTGAGAAATGTCTTTGGCATTGGATTTCTCTGGGCAGATCCGCTGGTACGCCATCTCGTTATTTGGGTGGGATTCATCGGCGCGGCGATTGCCGCCCATGAGGAACGGCACATCGGCATCGATGCATTCTCCCGCTTCTTGTCTGCGCGCTGGCAGGATGGTGTGCGTATCGTTACGTCGTTGTTCGCCATCATCGTCTGCTACTATCTTGCCGACGCTTCGTGGACATTTTTGGTTGATGAGAAAGCGTCGGGCAGTGACTTCATGCTCAACGTGCCAACCTGGATTGCCTTGATTGTTATTCCCGCAGGCTACGCGTTGATGGCGTTTCATTTCGCTGTGAAGATTGCGGAACACGCAATGAAACTGACGGGGAAAGGGGGGCCTGCCGTCCAATGAGTACGTTCGTCATTGGCCTGTTGCTTCTTCTGCTTGCGTTGCTGGGGGCGCCGCTGTTTGCCATTATCGGCGCCGTTGCGATGCTGAGTTTCGCCGCGGAGGGAATCGAGTCGTCTGCTGTCATTGTGGAACTGTATCGCATTTGCAGTAATCCGACTCTCGTGGCAATTCCGTTGTTTACGTTTGCCGGCTACGTTCTTGCCGAAAGCAAGACTCCTGTTCGTCTCGTCAATCTCGCCCGTGCATTCTTCGGATCGCTCAGCGGAGGTCTTTCCGTTGTTGCTCTCGTTACCTGTGCGCTGTTTACTGCCTTCACCGGTGCGTCGGGCGTTACGATTGTTGCGCTCGGCGGGCTCCTTCTCCCCATCCTTCTCAAGGAACAATACCCGGAAAAATTTTCGCTCGGACTGATCACTACTTCGGGAAGTCTCGGATTGCTGTTCCCTCCCAGTCTTCCGCTGATTCTCTATTCTGTCACGGCAAAACTGAGCATCGATCAGTTGTTTGCTGCGGGCCTGATTCCGGGAATTCTCCTTGTGGCAATTCTCTCCGTGTATGGTGTCCGGCAGGGGAAAAAGGCAAAAGTCCCGACGGTGCCCTTCACGTGGTCAAATGTCAAGAGTGCCGTGCGTGAAGCGGCGTGGGAAATACCGTTGCCCTTCATCGTGATTGGCGGAATTTACAGCGGCACGTTCACGGCAACAGAGGCGGCGGCAGTAACGGCGTTTTATGTGTTGATCGTCGAAGTGTTCATCTACAAGGATCTGCATTTCTTCCGCGACATTCCCCGCGTCATGCGGCAGAGTATGGTTCTGGTTGGCGCCATTCTCATGATTATCGGAACGGCAATGGGGCTGACGAACTATCTTGTTGATAACGAAGTGCCGATGAAGCTGTTCGAGTTTACGCAGTCGTTCATCACTAATCCGATCATGTTTCTGATTGTGTTGAATATCTTTCTGATTCTGGTCGGAATGATGATGGATATTTTTTCCGCGATTATCGTTGTTGTTCCGCTTATTCTGCCGATTGCTGTTGCCTATGGCGTTCATCCGGTTCATCTTGGAATTATCTTTCTTACCAACCTTGAAATCGGTTATCTCACACCGCCCGTGGGCTTGAATCTGTTCATCTCAAGCATCCGGTTTCAGAAGCCCGTCTTCACAATCGTGCGCGCAACGCTGCCCTATATCGGCATGTTGCTCATTGCACTTCTCATTATTACCTACGTTCCGTGGTTGAGTTTGTGGCTGGTGGAGTTGTTGGGTGTGAAGTAAGGCCCCTGCTACTGCGAACGGTTTTTCTTCCACGGCATCTGCGGAACCTGCACGCGTCCGGTGTAGGAACTTTCGAACCGGTTCATCTCCTTTACATTCTCGTACCTGAAGAAGACTTGCCCGTGAGCGCCCAACATGCGGCTTGCCGTAATTTGATCGGAAAGTTGATTGAGAATTTCCGGCTTGTATGCGCCGATGCTGACATAGATATGTCGCCCCTCGGCCTCTTTCAACCAAGTCCGGGTAATGTGGGCAAAGTCGGGCCCTTGAGTTTCGAATTCAAGCGGCCAATAGATTTGCGGTGCAAGATAATCGAGCCAGCCATTCTTCAGCCATGTACGTGAATCCTGATAGAAATCTCCAACCCCGCCCCGGGCGCTTCGTGAATCCGGTTGCGCGCTCAATGAGCCGCCGAAGTTGCCGAGCGGCGCGGCGCCGAGTTTTATCTCCGGCTTCTGCCGCGAAACGGCGTCATGTGCATCGCGAACGAACTTGTTGATGTTCTCACGCCTCCAGCTTTCGAGCGGGATTCCGTTGCCGTACTTGTTGTACGTTGCCCGGTCGGGAAAATCGCCAAGCGGGTAACGTATGAAATCGAAGCACACACCGTCAATGTCGTATTTCCCGGTCAGATCACTCAGAACACGAATGAGATAGTCATTCACTTCAGGACGTCCCGGATCGAACCAGTATTCGTTGTCAAAGAAGACAACCGAATTGGATAACGCTCTCACGGGATGTTGCGGCGAGCTGGGTTGCGGCGGCACAGGCCCGCGAATCTTGTACACATTGAACCACGCATGTACTTCCATCCCGCCAGCATGCGCTTCATCCAAAAGAAACTGCAGCGGGTCCCACCCGGGATCTTTGCCGAGCGTGCCTGCCAGATTTTCGGCCCACGGCTCGAAGGCGGATTTGTAATACGCATCGCCGCGAGCCCGGACTTGAAAGAAGATGGCATTAAAGTGTGCATGCTTGAGGTCGCGGACAATCTGCTTGAGAGAAGATCGCTGCTCCTCCCTGTTCAGACTCTTCGGCCAGTCAAGACTGTTGGTTGTTGTAAGATAGACGGCGCGGAGTTCGTGAGTTGGAAAGGTTTGGGAGTAAATCTGGAGAGGAAATATCAACAGGGAGAATAAAACGAAAAAGCTGCGATAACTGGTCACGCCAACGTCATGTTGTAGATTGTAAAACAAGCTTGTTTACTTGCGCGTATGCCAATATCCCGGACGACGGCGCTGGTGTGCAACCGCAATTACATATATTGTCTCAGAGCGCGTTCTGTAAAGAACTGTGTACGGAAACCGCTGGAGGACTTTGCGACGGATGCCGCCTTCGCTTTCGGGCCAGCGCTCCGGGGCATCTGCAATACTCCGGATAGCATTATCTACTTCAAGCGCGAATGCTTGCGACGCCATTTCGCTTCGCAGCCGATACCATTCTTTTGCCTTTATGAGTTCCTGAACCGCCTCAAGATGGAACTCTATATGTTTCATGCGCGATCAAAGAGTTTCTTGCGAACTTCTTCCCATGGAATGGTTCGCAATTGACCGCTCTCGATTTCGGCCCAGCGACGCCCGGCTTCGCGTTCCCACGCCTCCGCAATGTCCGGATCTGGGGCTGGTTCAAGGCTTTCGATAAGCAGTCCTGCGAGTGTCGCTCGATCACCTTCCGGCAGGTCGAACGCCGCACGAAACAACTGCTTCAAATCTTGGCTCATGGAGTCACCTCATCAGGTTTTCGTTTGTCGCAAGATACGAGTTGCGGCGGAATTTCCCAACTAATCCCGCCGCTTCTGTGACTATTGCACCTATTTCGTTTTGATAAACGTCCCGTCCCTCAACTCTTCCCACGCCTGCGCCAGTTCTTCATGCGTGTTCATCACGATGGGTCCGCGCCACGCAACCGGCTCTTTCAACGGCTGACCGGAAACCAGCAAGAACCTAATTCCTGCATCACCGGCTTGCACGGTTACTTCATCGCCCGAATCGAAGAGAACAAGCGAGCGGTTGCCGGTGAACTCGTACACCTCTTCGCCGCCCGACCCGACACGATCGGTTTTTACCGGCAGAGGTTGCGAGGCATCGCGGAACGAGCCCGAGCCTTCGAACACATAAGCAAATCCGTGACGGTTGTTCTCGACTGGCAACGCTTTGCGTTTACCCGGAGGAACCCACACGTCAAGGTAACGGGGATTTGCTGCAACTCCTTCCACCGGACCGGACTTTCCCCAAAAATCTCCGCACACCACACGGACAGTCGTCCCATCATCATCTACAACTTCGGGAATTTCTCCTGACTTTACATCCTGATAGCGCGGCGTTGTCATCTTCATGGTCGAGGGAAGATTGGCCCAGAGTTGAAAGCCATGCATGCGGCCGTTCTTGTCGCCCTGCGGCATTTCCTGGTGCAGAATGCCGCTGCCTGCTGTCATCCATTGAACATCGCCCGCGCCCAAGTTGCCGCGGTTGCCCAGACTGTCGCCGTGTGCGACTTCTCCGGCAAGAACGTATGTTATCGTTTCAATTCCCCTGTGCGGATGCCACGGAAAGCCCGCGAGATATGCTTCGGGATCCTCATTCCGAAAATCATCAAACAACAGAAACGGATCGAAGTCGCTTGTGTTCCCGAAGCCGAATGCGCGGCGCAGATGAACACCAGCCCCTTCAAGGGTCGGTTGTGCTTGCGTTATTCTCTTTACTGGTCGAATAGACATTTCTTACTCCTCAAAGTTGTCAAAGAACTACCGGATATAACGCGAATCAAGTGCAAAGAGTTCAACACCCAAAAGTGCCATCTCTCGTTATTTCAACAATACGAGTCTTCTGGTCTGTACGCTGTTTCCGGCCTGCAGGCGGTAGAAATAGACGCCCGATGTCAGCCGACCCGCATCAAATGGCGTTTTGTAAACTCCCGCCTGTTGTCTCTCGTTCACAAGCGTTGCGACTTCTCGCCCGAGCAAGTCAACCACCTTCAGCGTTACGTGTGTTGCGGCTGGAAGATGATACTCAATTGTTGTGGCCGGGTTGAAGGGGTTGGGATAGTTCTGCAACAATGTAATCGAAGACGGAATCGGATCCGGCTCATCGATACTCGTCGTAGCAAGATCAACAAGATTGATATACTGCAGGTTCGCAGAAAGCAGAATTGTTCTGACAAGCGTTCCGTTGGTATCCAATTCGTGAAGGCCGGCACCGTTCGTTGTGAGGAAATTCCCGCTGGGAAGTTCATATACTCCTCGGTTTCCTGTCACTCCGGAAAGCAAGCGGAGAAACGCCCCATCAGGAGCATGAATTCGAACGCCTGTCTGGCCGGTGCCTGAGAAGTTTGCAATCGCGTAGTTGCCGTTCGACATCTTGCTCATTTGTTGAGGGAAGTTCGTAATTCCGGCCCAGAGTGAGAGATATGTGCCGTTCGTATCGAACCTGGTTACACCCTGCGGTGCGCTGCTTCCAGTGATGAGAATGTCATTGTCGCGGATGAGAATGTTGAACGGACTGTTGGGGCCGTTACTGCTCGGCGGAATAAACTGGCCAAGATAGTTTCCCCCCGTATCAAAATGAGCAATCGCGTTCTGATTTCCTCCGCTTGCAACGGTGACAAGCAGATTGCCGTTCGGCCTGTACGCATGCCCGCGGATGTTGTCGAGAATTGCGGTGTTAACTCCGCCAGCCGGAGCGAACGCCCTGAGATACGTGCCGGAGGTATCAAATTCCTGCACAAGATCAGAGATTTGATCAGAAACAGTAATCGTACGGCGCGGACTTAGACGCGCTTCCTTCGGTGAAGCAAGAATGCCCGGACTGGAATGTATGAACGCCGTGTCCACCAAATCGCCGGTTACCGGATCAAATGCCATCACTCTGTCTGCCGTCCAATCCGGCACCAACAGCATACGCCCGTTAAGTAATGAACTTCGCGAGTATTCCCTTCTTGTCCGGTTCTTGTCGAGGATGACCGGGCCGGTCGGATTGATGATTGCCCCGGACAGGTCAATTGTCTTCACAACTTCATCATAGAAGAGAGCCTTTCCGCCTTCAAACGGATGCGCAACGTCGGTTATGACGGCATAGACGGGCTGGCCGTTCTCGATTCCTATGGCATTGATGAGCGTGTTGTTGCGGCAGTGGATTGCTTTCGGAAGGCCGAGACTTTGCGCCAGTTGTTTTGCCTCGATCCCGATGCGCGGGTTCTGCTCGTGGCGAATCAACAGTTCTTCAAAAGGTATTGATGGTTGGGCAAAGACCATCAAAGGGAGAACAATCAGTAAAAGGATACTACTGTACATTTTGATCATGATAGTCCCTTGGGATTGGTGATTGGATGAAAGGAATTGTGCTTTTAACTTAGGCATGATTAGCTACATTGTCAATGTTCGTCACTCCAAGTGATGCCGTCGAACGTTGAATCTCAGGCAGTGCCTGCCTATATTGGATTACTGTCGAATTCCCCTCTACCGTGATGAGCAGAGTCCAGACCAAATACGTTTGTCAATCGTGTGCGTATGAATCCCCCCGTTGGATCGGCAAATGTCCGAACTGCGATGAGTGGAATACATTTGTCGAAGAGATTACCGACCGCAGCAAGCCTTCAAAATCGAAGCAATCTTCCATCATCAAAAATGTGTCAGCCCCCGTCCCGCTTGTTGATGTAAAGGTCGCGGATGAACCGCGAACTTCAACGCGCATCCCGGAGTTTGACCGGGTTCTCGGAGGAGGCATTGTTGCGGGTTCCGTTGTATTGATTGGCGGCGACCCCGGCATCGGGAAGTCAACGTTGATGATGCAGATGGCTGCTGCCTTAACGGATACTGTTGTTCTGTACATTACCGGTGAAGAGTCCGTCAATCAAATCAAACTCCGGTCGGAACGCTTGGAGAAGAAGCCGTCGAACAACCTGTTGTTGCTGGCCGAGACGAGTCTGCATGTTATTGATGCCCTTCTTGAGAAGGCGCAACCCGACTTGATTATTGTAGATTCCATTCAGACGATGTACCGTCCCGAACTTGAAAGCGCGCCCGGAACGGTAAGCCAGGTACGCGAAGCAACGGCTCTCTTCATGCGATACGCAAAGTCGAAAGGGACTCCCGTGTTTCTCGTCGGGCATGTGACGAAAGACGGCCTGATTGCCGGCCCGAAAGTCGTCGAGCATATGGTCGATACGGTGCTGCAATTTGAAGGCGAGCAGCACTACGCGTACCGCATTCTGCGCGCAATCAAGAACCGGTTCGGCTCGACGAATGAAATCGGCATCTTCGAAATGCACAACAACGGGCTCAGGGAAGTAACGAATCCCTCCGAGGTATTCCTCTCGCAACGGAAATCCGGCACATCGGGTTCGGCGGTAGTGGCAAGCATGGAGGGAACGCGTCCGTTGTTGCTTGAGGTGCAGGCGCTGGTTGCCCCGACAAGCTACGGCGTTCCGCAGCGCAGCGCAACCGGATTTGATTCGAAGCGTTTGCAGATGCTTCTTGCCGTGCTCGAAAAGAGGGTCGGGCTTCACGTCGGGCACTACGATGTGTTCGTAAACGTCGCCGGAGGCATAAGAGCCGTCGAGCCGGCCATTGATCTCGGCATGGCGCTTTCGATTGTATCGAGCCTGCGGGATATTCCGGTCGAGCCGCAAACAGTTGCCATCGGTGAAATAGGATTGGGGGGAGAAATTCGTACCATCAGTCAGATCGAAAAGCGGATTGCCGAAGCGAAGAAGCTGGGTTTCAAACGGATCCTGATCCCAAAGAACAATCTCAAAGGTTCAGGCACGAACGGAGAAGTGAAGCTGATCGAAGTGGATACGGTTGATGAAGCTCTGCGTCATGTCATCTCTTGACGGGGACACGTTTCAGACCTTCCGAAAAGTTATTCTAATCAGACATTAATGAAAACCCTCATCAAGTGTTCCCGCGTTATCACGATGGATTCCCGCCGGAGGATTTTCGCTGACGGATCCCTGATTGTCAGCGGCAACACAATCGAGCGTGTACTGACGCAGGCGGAAACGGCACAACTCGGCTCGTTCGAGGGAGATGTTATCGATGCCCGTTCGCTTGTCGCCATCCCCGGTTTCATTCAAACACATATTCATCTTTGTCAGACGCTTTTTCGCGGGCTTGCCGACGATCTCGAGCTGCTCGACTGGCTGAAGCTGCGCATCATGCCGTACGAATATGCGCACAATGCAAAGTCGATGTACGCGTCGGCCATGGCGGGTATAGCAGAACTGCTGCGTTCGGGCACAACAACCATTATGGACATGGGAAGCGTCCATCACGAAGAGGAAGTAATCCGTGCTGTGACGGAAACCGGCCTCCGCGCATTCGTCGGAAAGGCGATGATGGATATGAACACGCTGTATCCGCCGTTGAGGGAATCAACAAAGGATTCGGTTGCATCAACACTGAATCTTGCAAGGTACACTCACGGACTTGCAGATGGGAGAGTGCGGTATGCCGTTGCGCCGCGTTTCGTTTTATCGTGTTCGGATGAACTTCTTGCTGAAGCGTATGCAATGACGAAAGACTTTCCGGGCATGCTATTTCACACGCATGCTGCCGAAAACCGGCACGAACTCGAAGCAGTTCGTGAACGCTGCAAGATGGACAATGTGGAATTCTTTGACGAGTTGAACATCCTGCACGCAAATACATGCCTTGCCCACTGCATCTGGCTGAACGACCGTGAATTCGATCTGATGAAGGAAAGAAATGCGAAGGTGCTGCATTGTCCATCATCGAATCTCAAACTCGGGTCGGGCGTTGCCCGGATTCCGCTGATGCAGACAACGGGAATCACGGTATCGCTCGGCGCCGATGGCGCCCCATGTAACAATACTCTGAATATGTTCGAAGAGATGCGGCTTGCGGCTCTTATGCAAAAGCCTTTGCACGGTCCGACCGCGATGAACGCGAGATCTGTTTTTGAGATGGCCACGATTGGCGGTGCAACAACTCTTAACATATTCAACGACGTGGGGAGCCTTGAGGCGGGAAAGAGGGCCGATGTTGTTCTTCTCAACCTCAATAAATCGTGGAATCCATACGAACCTCAGAATGACGACGATCTGTATTCTTCCATCGTCTATTCATGCTCGTCGGAGAATGTCGAATCCGTCATGGTTGACGGACGTTGGCTCTATCGGAGCGGTCAGTATATGATGATGGATGAGCCGAAGGCGTTGCATGATGCACGGGAAGAACTTCGGCTTCTGTTACAACGCGTTCACGCGTGAAGGATCATGAAACGACTCGTTCTTGCTACACACAACAAACACAAGGCGGAAGAACTTCAGCTACTGTTGGACGGAACCGATATTGAGATTCTTACGCTCGACAGTTTTCCTCAGGTCGGCGACATTGAGGAAGACCACGATACGCTGCAAGGCAACGCCCTGAAAAAAGCGCGGCACGTGTTGCAACTGACCTCACTCCCCTCACTCGCCGACGATACCGGACTGGAAGTCTTCAGCTTAAACGGAGAACCCGGAGTATACTCCGCCCGTTATGCCGGCCCGAATGCAACATACGCGGATAATGTGAAGAAGTTGCTGCTCAAGATGAATGGCATGCCTGCGCATTCACGCGGGGCACAGTTTCGAAGCGTGCTTGCATTCGTTACGCCGGAAGGATTTGAACGGGTGGTTGAGGGAGTCTGCAACGGCGAAATCATCGACCATCCGCGCGGCACCGGCGGATTCGGATACGACCCTGTGTTTCTCCCATCCGGCCACAGGCAAACATTCGCGGAAATGAGCATGGACGTGAAGAACACCCTGAGTCATCGGGCAAAGGCATTGCACGGAATCAAGGGTGTGTTGTTGAGCTATTTCAACCCTTGAAGTTCGCCCGTTTGTGTATTATCTTGGTACATCACTTCACGGCACCGTCCATCAGTATGTTGCTTTCTCTTGTCCACAAACGCGCAAAGCTGCAACCCGCGTGGCGATTTTCGCCGGAAGGCATTATTTGGCGCGTTGTTCTGACGGATTCAGGCCGGATTTTCGGCGAGGCAAGAAATCCGGAGAAGAAAACCGTCAGGTTCTTTGCCCTTGATTCACCGGATGGAAAACCTCTGTGGAGGGGGAAAAACTTCGGCGAGCAATGGTGGATCGGAATAGAAGGCGTATCCGGCGAAACTGTGCTTTTGCACAAATACGCCACGCCGAGCATGCCCGAGCACAAGAGCATCATCGCTGTTGATGCACATCAAGGCAATATCCTGTGGTCGGACGATGACCTGAGATTTGAGTGTATAGCCGGAGATTCCTTAGTAGCGTCACGCTCGACGGTTCTTGGCCCGACCTTCCACGTTGTGAATGTGACGGACGGTTCTGTTGAAAGCACAATCTCCGAATCGGAGGCGTTGCAATTGCGTCGCATTTCACCATCACAACGTGTCGGGAGAATGCCCGTGACGCTCGCTAACTTTGAAGAAGCGAGGGAATCGGCGGATGTAATTCGTCGTCACTGTGATGAGGGGAGACTTGTCGGAAACATTGAATACATGGAACATGGCTCTGCCGTGATCTTCAGCTACCATGAGCGGAATCCCGCGAACGCGAACGAATCACTCCTTGTTGACAGCAAAATGAAAATAGCAGACAAGTCAACCGCAACTCTTTTGTACGAAGGGAGCCTGGCTTCAGGCTCTACTTCGATAGTATCGGATTCGTTTCTCGTCTACGACAATATGCTGGTGTACGTCAGCGAGCGCACAACGTTGACGGCATTGGATTTGAACGGTTTGCATCCGGGTTGAAACATCGGGAACGCTGAACGTATGGCAAAATTTCCTACCACCTCCCCTTCTGCCAAGGAATTCAAGCGCATCAACATCAAGCAGGTTGACGCGTTTACCGACACACCGCTGATGGGAAACCCGGCCGGCGTTGTGTTGAATGCGCAGGGCTTGAGCGACGAGCAAATGCAAGCTATTGCCCGCGAAATGGCAGTACCGGAAACGGCGTTCATCCTGCCCGCAACGATTCCCGGTGCCGACTTGCGGATCAGGTGGTTCTCCGCCGAAACCGAAGTGCCGCTGTGCGGACATGCAACGATTGCAAGTTTTCATGTGATGGCGGAAGAGGGTGTGCATCATATGGCCGATCAAGGATCATATGCATTCAATCTCGAAACGAAATCGGGAATTCTTCCCGTTCGGGTCGAGAAAACCGCATCGCATTCGGAAATCTTCTTCGGCCTTCCGACCCCTGAATTCCTTCGCGCGGGACAGTTCAAGCTCGATCTGATGCGCATACTGAATATCACGCTTGAAGAGTTCGATCCCCGCATGCAAATCGTCATGACGAACTATCTGTTCGTGCCTGTACGCAGACTGCATACAATCTTTGCCATCAAACCCAACTTCTTTGCGCTTGCACAATTTCTCACCAACCGGAAGCTGCTCGGAGTGTGCGTCTTCACAACCGAAACCATCGAACGAAAGTCAACCGTTCACTCGCGCTTCTTTGCACCGACTGTCGGCATCAATGAAGATCCTGTTACCGGATCGGCAAACGGTCCGCTCGGCGCCTATTTGTACGAACAGGGATTGCTCGATGACAAATTGAACGGCAATAGCATTACGATTATCGGCGAGCAAGGCGACGTCATCGGGCGCAAGGGGCGTGTCACGATTCAACTGACGATTCGCAACAAAGCCGTCAGCTCGGTACAGGTAGGGGGAAGGGCGATCACCACGCTTGACGGAGAGATGATCATTCCCTGAGGGAAAGGATTTCGCATCACGGGTTTGAGCCTTCCTTGTGCTTTTCGAGCGTTCATTTTATATTCATACCACGTCTCGCCACTATCACCTCAGAATCAGGAAATCCCGATGATTCATTCAATACTATTTGCCCTCGTCCTTTCCGCTGCGCTCGGCTTTTTTGCCTACAACGTCAAGCGTCTCATCAGCTACCTGCAGCTCGGAAAACCTGAGAACCGATTTGACAACATTGGAACGCGCATCACCAACGTGTTGAAGATTGCCCTCGGGCAAACCAAACTGTTGCGCGAACCGTTTGCCGGATTGCTGCACGCGTTGATATTCTGGGGATTTGTGGTTCTCCTCAGCGCCGTCATCGAATCAATTATCGAAGGGCTCATACCCGGCGGTTCGCTCGCGTTTCTTGGCCCGCTGTATCCTCCGCTCACATGGTTTCAGGATTTGTTCGGGGCGTTTGTTGTTGTTGCTGTTCTTATCTCTCTTGCGCGCAGACTCTTCGCGCCGCCGAAGCGTCTGGAGGTTTCGGGACATTCGAAATGGGATGCGATCTTCGTGCTGGCGATGATTTTAATGGTGATGATTACGATGTTCGGGCAAAACGCTACCCGGCCGTTTCTTCATCCGGACATTCCGAACGAAGCACGATTCATTTCCACACAGCTTACAAGTCTCTTCTCTGAAAACTCTGCGGCAACCTGGTACTATGTGTTTTTCTGGGGGCACATGCTCGCCGTGCTTGGCTTTCTCAACTATCTCCCTTATTCAAAGCATCTTCACGTCATTGCATCAACATTTAATGTTTACTTCTCCAACCTCGGCATTGATCCGAAAGGTGCCCTCAAGCCGATTAATCTTGCCGATGAAACACTCACCAAATACGGCGCAACGGACATTGACGACTTGACGTGGAAGCAACTACTTAACGGCTACACATGTACCGAGTGCGGGCGATGTACATCGGTTTGCCCTGCGAATACTACCGGCAAGCTGTTGAATCCGAAGAAGATAATTGTTGATGTGCGGGCGAGAACGTTAGAGAAAGCTCCCGCAATGATTGCCGCGAAGAATGGAAATGGAGAAGCGGCCAATCAGGATATCCTCTCCCATCAACTTCTTGACAATTTCATTACCGAGCAGGAGTTGTTTGCTTGCACAACATGTATGGCATGCGTGCAGGAATGTCCGGTCATGATCGAGCATGTTGATACGATTATGGATTTGCGACGGGGCCTCGTGCTCAACGAGTCGCGTTTCCCTGCCGAGCTCACGACAACGTTCAACAACCTCGAACGCAACTACACGCCGTGGGCGTTCGGACACTCGACACGTGCCGATTGGGCGGAAGGGTTGGACATTCCGCTGATGTCCAACACACAGAATGCAGAGATATTGTTCTGGGTTGGCTGTGCCGGTTCGTACGATGCGCGGTACAAGAAAGTGTCGCAGAGTTTCGCACAGTTGATGAAGATAGCGGGAGTGAAATTCGCCATTCTCGGCACGGAGGAGAAATGCAACGGCGACGCCGCGCGCCGGATGGGCAACGAGTATCTTGCTCAAACGCTGATGCAGGAAAACATCGCAACGCTGAACAATTACAATGTGAAGAAGATTGTCACGACGTGTCCCCACTGTCTGCAATCACTCGGCAAAGAGTACAAGCAGTTCGGCGGCAATTATGATGTTGTTCATCACACCACATTCTTGATGGATTTGATCGAGAAGAGAAAGCTCAATCTTGCGCCGGCGAAGAAGAACACGATCACGTTCCACGATCCGTGCTATCTTGGCCGTTACAACGATGAATACGATGCGCCTCGTGACATCGTTGACGCAGTGGCCGGTAAGCGGATAGAAATGCAGCGGACGAGAGACAGAAGTTTCTGCTGCGGTGCAGGCGGCGGCCAGATGTGGATGGAAGAACGCGAAGGGAAGCGTGTCAACATCGAACGGACGGAAGAGGCACTCGGAACAGGAGCCGATATGATTGGCACCGGCTGCCCTTTCTGCATGACGATGATGACGGACGGCGTGAAAGCCAAAGACGCCGCAGAAAAGGTTCAGGTGAAGGACGTGGCGGAATTGCTGCTCGAGAGTTTGTAGAGTTGGTAGAGAGTTTGGACTGGCGGCAATGGATTCTTGAATAAAGAAAAGTGCTCAAATGACAGACGAATTCGATGACAAACGACCCAACCCGCGGTTGAAAGCGATATTCATGGAGATACTTGACAACCAATTGCGGGATAGCAACCCGAAGGAGACAAAGGAGACATTCCAACGTTTGGTGATGATGGGTATTGCCGAGCACGAAGTGCGCCGCTTGCTCGCTCTCGTTATCGCCTCAGAAACGTTCGACATTATGAAGCGCGAGGAACATTTTAACCACGCACGATTTGTGGAGCGCCTGAACCTGCTGCCTGAAATGCCGTGGATGGATGAGGAAGAGGAATGATGGAGCGAAGGTGAAAAAGAGCGACATCGAACAATATCTTCGCTTGCTGAACGACGAGTTATGCTCAATCAGCGTCAAGGGAGAAGTGTGCCTCTACGGTGGCGCAGTTATGTGTCTTGCGTTTGATGCCCGACCTGCCACCAAGGATGTTGACGCCGTGTTCCAGCCAACGCGAGAAGTACGAGAAGCGATTGCCCGTGTTGCGGCAAAAAACGGGCTTCCGCACGATTGGATCAATGATGCCGTGAAAGGCTTTCTTGTTCCTCACGAGCAGCACCTCCTGCTTGATCTCCCTTGCTTAAAGGTCTTTGTCCCAACTGCGGATTACCTGCTCGCGATGAAAGCTCTTGCTGCTCGCGTTGACGCCACCGACAAGGTAGATGTCCGTTTTCTCATCAAGAAGCTTGAGCTGGCTTCCCCCGGTGAAGTATTCAGAGTGGTTGAAAAGTATTATCCGCATTCGCGTATCAAACCTGCAACACAGTTCTTTATCGAAGAACTCTTTGAATCATGAACACGCTGCGAGAAACCAAGGAGGCCATCCTCCGCGATCCGGAAAACTGGGTAATCCACTTGATGGATTTTGTTGATGACTTCCGGCGCTACAAGAATGTTGAGGCAATATCTGAACCCTTCGAGCTGACGCATGAACGATGGGACGCGCTGCTTGCTTCTACCGCATCGCAATTGTGTTCTGAACTGAGCTTGCCGATCCCCCCATGGCTCTGGGATGTTCCTGCATGCAACGATCCGTGGTTCGTGTCGGGTTTCGAGAACTTGAAGGCGATTGCGCTCGTAGAAAGCCCTTTGCATTTCCGACGACGAAAGATTTTCGTTTTGGAGAATTTTCTCAGCAGAGTCTGACCATTGTAACCAGAGGCCCTTCCATTTGTCGGAAGTGGTTGGCCGGCTTTGCATACACCGAACGGCCATTTATGGGGGGATACATCTCATCTGACTGAAACAGTGCGGAGGTGCTATGACCCCACAATCATCCGAGCTGCTTGCTGTGCTCAAGCAGCATTTCGGTTACTCTTCCTTCCGTCCTCTGCAAGAGCAGATTATTTGTGACTCGCTTGCAGGTAAGGACGTCTTTGCCCTTCTCCCGACGGGAGGCGGCAAGTCGCTCTGCTTTCAGCTGCCGGCGTTGGTTCGTCCGGGCCTCACGCTGGTAATCTCGCCCCTCATTTCTCTGATGAAGGATCAGGTTGATGCACTGCAGGCAAGCGGCATCGCGGCAACATTTCTGAATTCCTCTCTGCATCCGCAGGAAGCGAGCAATCGTGTGTTTGAATTGCACAACGGCAAATACCGGATGCTGTACATTGCCCCCGAGCGCGCAATGCTTTCCGGCTTCCTGAACGATGTCAAGAATTGGAATGTCAATCTGCTTGCAATAGATGAAGCGCATTGCATCAGCGAGTGGGGACACGATTTCCGTCCCGAGTATCGCCAGCTTGTTGAGTTGAGAAAGCTGTTGCCTTCTGTTCCGTTCATGGCGTTGACTGCAACGGCAACGAGACGGGTGCGCGAGGACATCATCAAATACCTTCAACTCCGATCTCCCTCCTGCTACGTTGCAAGTTTCAATCGGCCCAATCTTACATACGAAGTCTTGCCCAAAACAGACGCGTACATCCAGTTGCTAACGTTTCTTCGACCGCGCAAGAACGAGAGCGGCATCGTGTACTGTCAGAGTCGAAAGACCTCGGAGAAGCTTGCCGAAAAGCTCAACGCCGACGGCATTGTTGCGGCGCCGTACCATGCGGGCATGGAAGGGGCGGACAGAACGCGGCATCAGGAATTATTCTTGCGTGACGAAGTGCGTGTCATCTGCGCGACGATTGCTTTCGGGATGGGGATCAACAAACCAAACGTCAGATTCGTCGTCCATTACGACCTGCCGAAGAACATCGAGGGGTACTACCAGGAAACGGGAAGAGCAGGACGGGACGGCCTTCCTTCCGAATGCCTGTTGCTGTTTAGCGGTGGCGATGTGGTAAAGCAACTCCATTTCATTGAAGAGAAACACGATGAACACGAGCGCCGCATCGCCAAGGCACAATTGGAGCAGATGGTGCACTACGCCGAAAGCGCGGAATGCAGGCGTTCGATGCTGTTGGAGTATTTCGGCGAGGAGTATCCCGACCCGTCGTGCGACGCGTGCGACAACTGCCTGAGGCCGCGGGAGATGTACGACGGAACGATTAGCGCGCAAAAATTTCTCTCCTGCGTCTATCGCATTAGAGAAAAGAGCGGCTTCAGCGTCGGGCTTCGCCATGTCGTGGAAGTATTGACCGGCGGTGATACGGAGAAAATCCGCCGTTGGAAGCACCACGAGCTGTCTACCTACGGCATAGGGAAAGAGAAAAGTCGTGATGATTGGATGTTCCTCGGCAGGGAACTGATGCGTTTACGACTGCTCAAGAAGAATGAAGCGAATGGGTTTGCGGTGGTTGAGGTCACGCCGCTCGGCCTCGAAACAGTGAAGCAACGCAAGCAGATCATGCTGACGAAACCAGCCGCGATGGATGACGCCTTGCGCGTTGCGGAAAGCTCGCAGCAATTCGACGAAGTCCTGTTCGAGCAACTGCGCTCGTTGCGCAAGCGTCTCGCGGACGAAAGGAACGTGCCCGCATACGTCATCTTTTCGGATGTCGCGCTCCGGCAGATGGCGCGGCAGTACCCGGTAACGGAAGGCGAATTCACCTGTATTAGCGGCGTCGGTGAAGTAAAGCTGCGGGATTTCGGCACTGCGTTCATTACTGAGATTGACAATTACCTGCGCACGAACGCCCGCCGGGAGTTCACGACGGAAACTGCTGCCCGGCCTCCTCAAAGTAAATGGATGAGTGAAACGGTGCGAGAGACGCTCGGCCTCTTCCGTTCGGGAAAATCCGTTGATGAAATTGTTGCGCAGCGAAACCTGCGTCCCGATACGATCCGAGGACACCTTCTTGCAGCAGTTAACGCGGGCGAAGAGATTGACCTCAACCGTCTGATGACAGCCGTGGAACAGCAGGAGGCAGCCGGAGCATTCGCGAAATTGGGTTTCCAAAACCTGTCCGGCGTGTTTGAAAGGTTGGAAGAACGGATCAGCTACACAACGCTGAGAATCTACCGGAGTATTATGCAAAAAGAACAGCACGTACAGCAGTCGTGACGAAGGTTGTGGATTTCATTACGTCCCTGCTGAACACGCACAACGTCAGCTATTTGCACCCTCATCTCACAAAGAGACAACGGTTGCACATAATCCCCAAGAGTCGTATTCTTAACGCAGAGCAACATGCAGTTTTCATTTCTCACAAAAGAAAAGAAGGAGAAAACGATGGCTCCCTTGAAACGCTTCTCTCTCATGACAAGCATTCTTGTAGTCTTGTCGTTCACGATTATCACATGCACCACCAACCCCGTAACCGGACGGAAGCAGTTAACCCTCATTCCCGCGGGTGAAATGTTAAGCATGAGCTACTCGCAATACGATCAGTTTCTCAAAGAGAACAAGCTCAGCACCGACCAGAAAGCCACCGAAATGGTGAAACGGATCGGCCACAGAATCCAGAACGCTGTTGAACAATATGCACGGCAAAGCGGCTGGGCTGACAGACTGCAAGGGTACAACTGGGAATTCAATCTTGTTGACAACGAGCAGGTGAACGCGTGGTGCATGCCGGGCGGAAAAGTGGTTGTGTACACGGGCATCCTTCCTGTCACAAAAACGGAAACCGGACTGGCTGTTGTTATGGGACATGAAATCGCGCACGCAATTGCCGAGCACGGAAACGAACGCATGAGCCAGGGACTGCTTGCCAATCTCGGAGGCATGGCCCTCTCGGTTGCGTTGAAAGACAAGCCGCAGGAGACGCAGAACCTCTGGATGACGGCATTCGGTGTCGGCGCACAGTTCGGCGTGCTGCTGCCGTTCAGCCGCTCGCAGGAAAGCGAGTCGGATCGGATGGGATTGATTTTCATGGCGATGGCAGGGTACGATCCGCGTGAAGCGGTGACGTTCTGGGAGAGAATGGCTGCTGCGAAGGGAGGCGCCGCGCCGCCGGAGTTCTTGAGCACACACCCTTCGGATGAGACACGCATCGCCGATATCAAGAATCACTTGCCCGAAGCACTGAAATACTACAGTCCGTCGAAATGATGCCGCCGACGGAATACGGCGGTTATTATGACGATGATGGTAATCCGCTGAATCCCGAACTGATACCGAAGCCGGCACTCTGTGTGTCGTGCGTTAAAGACAGTGACCCGCGTGAGGAGATTCTCTGCAACCTCACGCGGCTCGATCAGAAGGACGAGGCGGATTTCGTGTGCTATGCCTATGAGCCAAATTCCGCGCCGAATCAAAATTTTTGACCGTATCAATACCTCATGCCTGATACTGATCTCTATTCCCTCTTTCCCATTCTCGTTGGCGTTCTTCTTCTCTTTGCCGGCAGAAAAGTCCTGTGGCTCTTTGTCGGCGGAGTCGCATTTATGCTGGTGATGAGCATAGCGCCGCGATTCATTCATCATCAGGAATCCACGATCTTCTATGTCGCACTTGGTGTCGGAGTTGCCGCCGCGGCTGCCGGATACTTTCTGCAAAAGGTCGCCGTTCGCATTGCAGGATTCGTAGCCGGTGGTTATGTGTTCTTCAGTGTGATGGAAGAGTTTACGGCCCGCAGCGCCCTCCCTTCGTGGCTGCCGTTTGCTGTCGGGGGAGTTCTTGGCGCGCTTCTTCTCTCCTTTCTCGTCGAATGGGCGTTGATTATTCTCTCGTCGCTCACCGGCGCTTTTCTCATTACGGAAAGTCTCAACCTCGAACCAAACATGAACATGGCGCTGCTTGCCGTTCTGACACTCATCGGAATTGCCGTACAGGGTACAACAAAGGGAAGCAGAGGGAGAGATAAAGCCTGACGTGCCCGTGCACTTCACCGTTAAAATCCCTTCTCCCTCATCCCAATTTTCCATATCTTAAAGGCCACGATTTCCGGAAAAGCCACAAGGAGATATTCTCATCGTACTGAAGATTTGGAATTGGGTGGGAGACTATGCCGAGTTCCTCAACGAGCGTCTTAAGAACTTCGTTCACACGATGCAGGAGTTCTACTACTTTTCCACACGCACATTCAAGAGTTTCAAAGCAACGCGACGATATTGGAATGAGATTCTCAATCAGATGTCCATCTGCGGCACGGAGTCGATTCCCATCATCTTTGTCAGTTCACTTGCCATCGGATGTTTGCTGACGGTCGAGGTCGGAAACCAGCTTGAAGGCTTCGGCGCAAAGCTGCTCACCGGACGCACAACGGCGCTTTCAGTGATTCGTGAAATGGGCCCGATTGTGACCGGCCTGATGCTTTCGGCGCGTGTGGGCGCACGCAACGGCGCCGAACTTGGCGCGATGCAAATCTCCGAGCAAATCGATGCGCTGCGGGCATTCGGCACCGACCCGATTGCACGACTTGTGATGCCCCGCTTGTTTGCAGCGCTTGTGATGTTTTTTCCCTTAACGGCGTTGAGTGATTTTGTCGGATTGGTCGGTGGGGGCATCGTCGCGCAAATCTATCACCACATCGATCCGGGCTTCTATTGGAATTCAGCATTGAACCAACTCATCGTGAAGGACTTTGTGGTCGGGGCGGTGAAACCGTTTGTGTTTGCGGTGATTATCACGCTGGTAAGTTGCTTCAACGGGTTTTCGGCGCAGGGCGGAACAGCGGGCGTCGGACGTTCTACCATCAAAGGCATTGTCGTTTCATCCGGTTTGGTGCTGGTAGCAAACTTCTACATCTCCAAGTTGGTATTGGAGAATATGAACTTCTGATGAACCCCTGTGTGTAGTTTTGGGATTTGGAATTTGGCAATTGGAATTTCCTGCACATGATTGAATTCAAAGACGTACATCTCTACTACTCGGGCCGTGAAGTCCTCAAGGAAATCTCGATGCATATTCCTGACGGAAAGATCACGGCAATTCTCGGACCCTCCGGCTCGGGGAAAAGCACGATTATCAGATTGATGCTCGGACTGATTCAACCGACGTACGGGGAAATTTTTGTTGACGGGATTGAAATCAGCAAGTTCAGCGAAGAAGAACTGTTCCCGATTCGGAAGAAGATGGGAATCGTCTTTCAGGGGAACGCCTTGTTCGATTCGATGACGGTCAGCGAGAACATGGGATTCTTTCTTCGTGAGAATCTCAATCTGCCCGAACACGAAATCGCCCGCCGCGTGGATGAGCAACTGAAATTTGCCGGACTCGAAACTCACGCGCATCAGTTGCCGGACAGTCTTTCGGGCGGCATGCGCAAGCGTGTTGCCATCGGGCGGGCGCTGATATTTGAACCGGAGATGATATTGTTCGATGAGCCGACTGCAGGACTCGATCCGGTCAGTTCAAACAAGATTCTCGCGTTCATCGGACAGCTCAAGAAAGAAAAAGGCCTCGGTGCCGTCATGGTAACGCACATCATTAACGATGTGTTCAGCATTGCCGACGATGTGCTAATTCTTTATCACGGAGAAATCATTTTTCACGATGAGCCGAACAAGATGCAGGAATGCGATCACCCGTTTGTTCAGTCCTTCTTGCTCGATCCAGAGGAGTTATAGCACAATGCTAACAGACTCGAGGCTAAACAGACTTTCAACTTCATAGACTGATTCAATGGCTAAAATCAACACATCACCCACTGGCGGTATCGGCTGGCGGAATTTGCGCACGGGACTTCTTTTCGTTGCTGGATTGATTCTCGCGGGAATCCTCGGCCTCATCATTGGCAAAAACACAAACATCCTCACGCGCCACGATACGGCGCATCTCTTCATCTCCAGCATCAAGGGATTGTCGGAAGGCAACATGGTTGCCGTTTCCGGAAAGAAGATCGGCGTTGTAAAAAGCATGGATTTCTCCACACGCAATGATACAACCGGCGTTCTTGTCACGCTCGACATTACACGGGACTATTTCCGGTTGATTACGAGTGATTCAAAAGCGACGATCAAAGCGCTCGGGGTTTTGGGTGACAAGTTTGTCGATATCACGCTCGGCCAATCGAAAGAAATGCTGCCGGAAGGCGGGTTCCTCGACGTAGTTGCCGAGCCGGGACTGGAAGACTTGATCGCTTCGGCGATTCAGACGATGGATACGATTCAAGTGATCTCACAAAAAATCAGCAAAGGGGAAGGAACCATCGGCAGGCTGATTACTTCCACCGAACTGAATGACAAGCTTCTCAAAACCGCCGCCAACGTGGAGGCGATGACGAAACAACTAACAAGCGGCGACGGCCTCGCCGCCCGGCTCATCAACGACAAACAAATGGCGGGACATGTCTCTTCGCTTATCACAAACCTCTCTGATGTCACGTCTTCTCTCAAAGAAGGAAAAGGAACTCTCGGCAAACTCATCGTTGATGAGTCGTTCTACAACAATCTCAGCTCGGTCATTCGCCGCTCCGATTCCCTCTTCTCACGCCTCAACGACACGTCGAACAGTCTCGGCAAGCTGACGAACGATGACGATTTGTACCGGCATATTGATCGTAGTATTCTTTCGCTCGATTCCCTGCTGATGGATTTCAAGCAGAATCCGGGGCGATACGTAAGGGTGAGTGTCTTCTAGAGACGAGTCATCAATGTTGAGAGTGTGATCCAGTTACCAAGATGACGACCGACAGAATGTCTGTATGCGCTGATCCAACAGAAGAAACGATGTGAGATGCCGCTGCAAGATCAAAAAGTCATCAAGAACAAACGGGCATTTCTCGATTCACTTGATTCGGCCAAGAACAAATTGCTATAATACGACGAACAACATTGGTTCAATACATTTAGTGGATCTGACACGGCTGCTACCGCAGCGGGTGTTGCTCAATTTATGACTGTCAAATGATATCCTGCCGATTACCCAAGCAAGAATGAAAAAGACAACTGACATACACTACCCGACCGGCGAATTGGAAAAGGCTTTCATAAATTATATTTGGCGACTATCTGAGTTTGATCTGCATAGAAGGAAAGAAATAATACTCCCCAAGGGAACGGCAGAAATCATATTCAACTTTTCCGGTAATGTAGCTTACTTGAATCCTTCACTGCAAGTCCGGACAATTCTTCCTGCAGTTTTTGTAAACGGACTAAATTTCAAACCGTTTTCGCTTGTCAAAGAAGGCCGACAGGAGTTTTTAGGAATACAGATGAAAAGCGTCGGGCTTAGACTGCTTTTCAATACCCCTGCAAAGGAGTTTAACGATGGTGTTTACGAGGGAAACAATGTGTGCTCCGATCTCGACTTTTTAGCAGATGAACTTCATAGCGCGTGTTCCTTCAACCGCCAGGTTGAAATTATCCTGAAGTGGATTGGCAAGAAAATTTCACAAATCAGTGACCGATTTTCGTTCAACAGGGCATGTAGACTGATCCAGTTATCTCAAGGTATTGGTCTAACTGTGAGAAAACTCAGTGAAGAGGTTTGCTTGTCCGACCGCCAACTCAGAAGATTCTCTCAAGACTGGTTAGGTATGACGACAGAGGAATTCATCCTCTACAACAAGTATCTCAGGGCTTTGCACATCCTTCACAATACAAAGCGATCACTAACTGAAGCAGGCTTGGAAGCAGGCTATTACGACCAGTCTCATTTCCTTCGTGAATTTAAGTCCTACGCCGACCTCACTCCCAAGCAGTATAGGAAAGCTAATGCGGAGTTCCTCGGGCATATTTTCCCCTAAAATGTCCGATTTATACAATTCTATTATTGTCTCAATAATAAATTTGGCTGCAAACTATTCTGGAGGGATGCAGTCATGTCAAAACACAGAAATGCTGTTGCGTTGATTACACTTCTATCCGGAGTGATCGGGCTCGTAAGTTATTTTCTGGTAGCCGGGGCGGTACACTTCAACTTTGAGTTCTTCTCAAATCCAGTGTTGATATTTTCGTTGGAAGGCGCGAGCAGCGCCATGCTGAAATGGAGCATGATCACCGATATGTTCGGCTACTATCTGCTCTTGCTTCCTATTTTGTTTTTCATACATGAATGGCTCAAAGGCAAAACGGACTGGAGGCATGTTGTTACCTCGTGCGGCGCCGCCTACATATTTGCCGGGGCTTTAGGTGCAGCCATCCTTGGAGCGTCATGGCCTGTCTTATTGGATGAATTCGCCTCTGCCACTTCGGAGCAACAGGAGACCATCATAGCAACTTTCGGCAATCTTGCATTGATCGTTGGAAACGGCATCTGGAATCTGTTCGATGCGTTGATGTTCGGTGTATGGTTCATTGCCATAGGCATGTTCATCAGAAGAGATAATGCCATGTGGGGTTGGTTTACCATCACAGTAGGATTGTTATCTGCTCTTGATTTTACAGGCAACGCACTCGGTAGCAAAGTGCTGGCAGATACTGCGCTTAACTTGTACTTGATATTTGCACCCGTCTGGGCTATTGGTTTCGGACTGGCACTGAAGCGGAACAACGTTCTTCAACATTTCGATCACCCTCGCAGTCAGTAATTTACAAATCTGCCCCAATATGATTCACAAGTTTTCTTTGATCGAAAAAATCCTGTTGTCAAATGACATCATTCCGCATCCGTTTGCCGATGCTGCTTCGTCAGTGGGTCTGGGCTTTGCATTGGGGAGTGCCGTTAAGTTGAAAATTGTTGACCAGCTCACGATGGATGTAAAGGAAGTAAAGCAAATAGCCAGCGGCGCCAATGTGAGTGAAATAGGCGCAGAGTTGACCCTTGACTGCTTGGATGCGCTGGGCTATGTTCGGAAGAAAGGGACGCAATACGCGTTTACCAAAAGAGGATTCAAGAATTTGTCACCCCAATCGCCTGACAATTTCAGGTATTTTATTTTGTTCTGTGATTACTTGTATAAGGGATACATCCACCTGGATGAAACCATCCGTTTGGGAAAAAGACCCGAGTCCAATATGCTGGAAGACATGAGTGAATATGAATGGGAGTTGTTTTCGCGGGCGATGATTGACATTTCCAAAACGAATGTGAGAGAAGTGGGCGGGAAAATTCCTGTTTCCAAGAACCACACCAAGCTCCTCGACCTTGGCGGCTCTCATGGATTGTACAGCATAGAACTCTGTAAGCGTCATCCTCACTTAACAGCAACGATCAATGATCTCCCTCCGGTGAAGAAATATGCCGAGGAATGCATTGCACAGCAAAAGATGTCGCAAAAGGTTTCGTTCATGCCAGCTGATTTCATGAAAGATGAACTCCCCAAGAATGTGGACATCATTCTAGCATTTAATATCATACACGGCCACAATATGTCCGAAAATGAAACACTGGCGAAGAAGATATACAACTGTCTCAACAACGGCGGAATGTGTGTAATTCTCGAACAGATAAAAGGCATAGGGGGCAGTTCGCAAATGTCAAGAGCCACCACGGCTTACATGGCTTTGAACCTCTTGCATCAGGCAAGCGCGAAAACCTATACTAAAAATGAGATAGATGACTTTGTGAGCAAGGCGGGCTTCAAAAAAACAGAGTTGAAACAACTGAATGCTCCGGGATTCGGCCTTGTAATCTGTTATAAGTGATCACCATAAGAATTCCAGGACGGCTGTTGCAACGTGTCGCCGAACTCGAAACTATCATATGGTATCTTGGCTACTGCAGTTTTAGAAACAGCCAAACCTCTGAACTCTCATCACTAATTTCTTGCAGCTTCACATTGCAGACTGCAATCCGTCCGTTCGATTCATTTCCCAATCCCTTTCAAGCATTGTACTGTTTTGGGTACAACCCGTCCTGCAAAATGCAATAATCATCTTCTCTCATTGGCTGGATTCGACATGAATTCGCTAATCTCTTCATGGCACCTTCTTTGAATGCTGAGTTGTTGGCGTTACAAACTGTTCTTCCATCAACACACAATGGAGGTAGCCATGACGTCACCAGCATTTGCCGCAGTACACAGACGGCCCGCCTATTCTGTTTCGTTGGTCTATCGTGCAATGGAGGTGGAACGCATCCAGCAACGCAATATTCTTCTCGCGCTTGTTGTTTCCGTTGTGATTCACGCGATGGTGATTGGAGCCTACTATATCCTCCCGTCCATGCAATCGCCGATCGACATGACGAAAGTGGAGTGGAAGAAACCCCGCGGCATCCCTGTAGAACGTCCGATCAACTTGGAAGATTACACACTTCCCTCACCGCGAGGCGGCGCTTCACCGAACGTGCCGGATATTGCGGCAGGCAGGATTGTTGTTGTGCCGGATGCCGTTGCCGACAAAACGAAAACTCTTGCGACGCAGAAGGAAATCTCCGAAGGTGTAAGCATTGGCGGGCAGGAAGGAACCGGCGAAAGTGCGGGCGATGGCGTCGGCCCGGGAACCGGCGATATTCCGGATGTAGCCGCTGAACCTCTGCCGTTTGAAATTGTTGAACACTTTCCGGAAGTGGTCAAGCGCGTAACCCCGCAGTATCCCGATCTCGCGCAGCGGGCTGGTATCGAAGGAAAAGTAACCGTCAGGATTTTGGTGACGAAGGAGGGGAAAGTGCGTGAAGCCCGGATATTCGCAAGCGACAATGAGCTGTTCAACGACGCGGCAATTGCGGCGGCAAAGCAGTTCGTCTTCACGCCCGGCTACATGAGCAGCGGCCCCGTGGATGTGTGGGTGAGCGTTCCCTTCACATTTAAATTGAAGCGCTAAGCGTCAAAAAAACCTTACAGGAGGCCCGGAACGCGGGCCTCCGCTTCTTTCATCTCACCGCCATACTTCGTATCTTGAACTGCCGAAGAATGGCCTCCTTTCAACACTCATACGCTCAAAGACTGATACATCGAACCCTCATCTTCTCTTCATAACAGAGGCATCCGTTCCTCAAATCCAATCTGAATGAAAAAAGTCATCAAGAAAGTTGCTTCATGGTTAAGCGGCAAGATTCGGGGGAAGAAAAAGACCCCGGCCACCGCTGAACCGCCCAAGCAGCGGCAGCAGGCGCCGGCAAAACGTGAGAGCAGCCGACGCGGGTATCAAGGGAAGAACCCTCGTCCGCAGAGTCAGCGGGGTGAGCGACCACGACAACAGCGAAGTGAAAGGCCGCAGAGAACTGACAATCGTATCCGGCCACAACGCCCCCCAACACGACCGCCTCGACAACAATCGCAATCTCGAACCCAAGGTGAACCTGAAGCGCCGCTTATTGACAATTGGCAGATTTCACAGTTTGACGTCCCGCCGATCGAAGGAAAGACCCGCTTTCATGATTTCAACCTTCCGAACCCGATCATGCACGCAATCGCCGACCTGAAGTTTCAGTACTGCACGCCGGTACAGGCGGAAATTTTACCGAAGTCGTTGGAAGGAGTTGACTGCACAGGCCGCGCACAAACAGGAACGGGAAAAAGCGCAGCGTTCCTCATTACAATTCTTGCCCACCTCCATCGGAAGCCTGTTGCCGAAAGACGGAAGGCAAGCCCGCGGGCATTGATTCTTGCTCCGACGCGTGAGCTGGTTCTTCAAATAGAGAAAGATGCAAAGGCGCTTTCGAAATACATGCGATGCAAGATTGTTGCCGTGTTCGGCGGCATGAACTATGAACGGCAAAAACGATGGCTCGACGGGCAGGTGGATATTGTTGTTGCAACACCGGGAAGGTTGATTGATTTCCAAAAGCAACATCATATTCATCTTTCTCACGTTGAGATTTTGGTCATCGATGAAGCGGACAGGATGCTGGATATGGGTTTCATACCCGATATCCGCAAGATCGTGATGAGCACGCCGCACAAGGACAAGCGACAGACGATGTTCTTCACTGCAACGCTGACGGATGATGTGCGGCGGCTCGCGGGAAGCTGGACAAAGGAACCGCATCACGTTGATATCGAACCGGAACAAGTAAGCGTGAAGGCGATTGATCAGCGCGTCTATATCGTAACCACGGAAGACAAGCTGAAGCTGTTGTACAACATGATCGTTCAGGAAAACCTGGAGCGGGTGATTGTTTTCGGAAACAGAAAAGACAGTACGCACCGCCTTGCCGAACAACTGATGTCGCGGGGAATTTCATGCGGGTTGCTTTCGGGAGATGTGTCACAGCATGAGCGCGTGAAAACGCTGGAAGGATTCCGGGAAGGGAAATTCAGGATTCTTGTCGCAACCGACGTCGCTGCACGGGGCCTGCACATCGAAGGAGTCAGCCATGTTGTGAACTACAATCTGCCGCTTGACGCAGAAGACTACGTTCATCGTATCGGCAGAACGGGCAGGGCGGGCGCAAGCGGAATTGCCGTCAGCTTTGCGTGTGAAGAAGACGGAATGCAGATTCCTCTCATTGAACAGTTCATCGGCAGAAGGCTCGAATCGGTCTATCCTCCCGATGAATGGCTGAAGGAACTTCCTCCTCCTATTGCCGGCTCTCCGAAAATCCAGATTGAGGCGAAGAAAAAATACGACCGCCCCCGGCGATTCGATCGCCCCCGCCGAGGCGGCCCTCGCCGTCCCGGCCACGGAGGCGGAGAGAAAAGGTGATTCTTCCGCTCTTCGACGATTGGTGCGTGCGGAGTTTTGCCGTTACGGATGCGGAAGCAATAGCAAAGTACGCCAACAACAGGCATGTCTCCATCAACCTCCGCGATTCGTTTCCATATCCCTACACAGTGCAGGATGCAAGGCGTTGGTTGCGCGCCGTGAAGAAACATCAGCCCGAAACGGGTTGGGCTATTGCATCGTCCCGGGAAGTAATCGGTGGAATCGGCATTCACATACAGCCCGATGTGTACCGCCACTCGGCGGAACTCGGCTACTGGATCGGGGAGCCCTTATGGAAAAAAGGAATTGCAACTGCGGCAGTTAAGGCCGTCGTAGATTATGCGTTCAGGAATTTCGATATTATCCGGCTCTTTGCCGGTGTATTCGAGTGGAACCCGGCATCAAGCCGCGTCCTCGAGAAGGCCGGATTCATCTACGAATCCCGTATGAGAAAGTCCGTCACAAAAGACGGCAAACATATTGACCAGTTGATGTATGTGATGTTGAGGGAGGAGTGGGAGGCAAAGAGCCGGTAGTTCTTGCCCACGAATCTTCACTAACTCTTAACACGTTGGGTTGGCCGCAATAACAGACAACAAAGGAGCATCTCACCATGAAACGCATCTGCCATACTGTTTCACTTCTTCTACTATCAACACTTGCATTCTCTCAGGGCAAGCAAGACGACAGCAAGCTGAGTTCATCAACTTTTGAAGGATTGAAATTCCGATCCATCGGCCCTGCACTTACGTCAGGGCGCATTGGCGACATTGCGGTCAATTCCAACAATACAAGCGAGTGGTATATTGCCGTTGCATCGGGCGGAGTCTGGAAAACTATCAATGCCGGAACCACGTTCGAGCCGATTTTTGACGGTGAGGGATCGTATTCGATCGGATGCGTCACGATTGATCCGAACAACCCCTTCGTTATTTGGGTCGGAACTGGCGAAAACAACAGCCAACGCAGCGTGTCGTACGGCGATGGCGTGTATCGTTCCGATGACGGCGGCAAGAGTTGGAAGAACATGGGGTTGAAGAAATCCGAACACATCGGCAAGATCATAGTCGATCCGCGTAGCTCCAACATTGTGTATGTCGCGGCACAAGGGCCGCTGTGGGGACCCGGCGGCGATCGCGGATTGTTCAAAACGACAAATGGCGGCACGACGTGGGATTCCATCCTCTATGTCAGCAAACACACAGGAGTAAGCGATATTGTGATGGATCCGCGCAATCCCGACGTTCTCTACGCGGCGGCATACCAACGAAGACGCCACGTCTTCACACTCATCAACGGCGGCCCCGAATCCGCCATCTATAAATCGGAAGATGCCGGAAAGAGCTGGAGAAAATTAGCCGGCGGTTTGCCAACGGGTGACGTCGGGCGGATCGGCCTTGCGATTTCTGCCGTGAATCCCGATGTCTTGTATGCCATCATTGAATTGCCGAACCGCAAAGGAGGCTTCTATCGCTCAACAAACCGCGGAGCTTCGTGGGAAAAACGAAGCGACTACATCAGCGGAAGTCCGCAATACTATAACGAATTGTTCTGCGACCCGAAGGATGTTGACCGCGTCTATTCAATGGATGTATTTCTGAAAGTGACCAACGATGGCGGCAAAACATTCAGCAACCTCGGCGGCAGCAACAGGCACGTTGACGATCACGCATTCTGGATCAACCCTATCAACACAAACCACTACATTGTCGGCGGCGACGGCGGCATATATGAAAGCTTCGATCGTGCAGCGACATGGAACTTCAAACCCAATCTGCCTGTCACACAGTTTTATCGCGTTGAGGTTGACAATTCCAAGCCGTTTTATTTTGTGTACGGCGGAACGCAGGACAACTTCACGCTCGGAGGGCCGTCGCACACGATCAGTTCCTCCGGTATCGTCAACTCGGATTGGTTTGTGACAACAAGCGGCGACGGGTTCTTCACACGCATCGATCCCGAAGATCCGAACATCGTGTATTCTGAATCTCAATACGGCGTGCTGGTACGTTTCGACAGAAGAACGGGCGAGCAGGTCGGCATTCAACCCAAAGAGGAAAAAGGCGATCCGGCGTTGCGCTGGAACTGGGACTCTCCGCTTATCATCAGTCCGCACAAACACACGCGGCTCTACTTTGCCGCTCAGCGGGTGTTTCGGAGCGATGATCGGGGGGATTCGTGGACTCCCGTCAGCGGCGACCTGACGCGGCAGCTTGACCGCAACTCGCTTCCTGTGATGGATAGAATCTGGAGTATTGACGCTGTTGCGAAAAATTCTTCCACATCACAATTCGGCAATATCGTTTCTCTTTCTGAATCTCCGAAAAGAGAAGGGTTGATCTATGCCGGTACAGATGACGGCCTGATTCAAGTGACGGAAAACGGCGGCACAACGTGGAGGAAGATCGAGAAATTCCCCGGCGTTGCGGAGATGGCATACGTGAGCCGCATCGAGGCATCGCTGCATGACGCTAATACCGTTTATGCGGCATTCGACAATCACAAGAACGCCGACTTCAAACCGTACATTCTGAAAAGCGTCGATGCAGGCCGGACGTGGGCATCCATCAGCAGCACCCTTCCGGCAAACGGGACGGTGTATGCCGTTGTTGAAGATCATGTGAATCCGAAGGTTCTGTTTGCCGGAACGGAATTCGGCGTCTATGTTACGATTGACGGTGGAGTGAGATGGACCCAGTTGAAGGGCGGCGTGCCGACAATTGCCGTTAGAGATATCGCCATCCAGCGGCGCGAGAATGACTTGGTGCTGGGAACATTCGGACGAGGCTTCTACATTCTCGACGATTACTCTCCTTTGCGTTCTTTGACAACTCAAGACCTGGAAAAGGAAGCACTCCTCTTCTCCCCTAAAGAGGCACTGATGTACATCGAATCACGCCCGCTCGGTATGAAGGGCAAGGCATTTCAGGGTGACTCGTATTATTCTGCCGACAATCCGCCATTCGGCGCGACGTTCACCTACTATTTGAAGGATGCTTACAAAACAAAAAAGAAGGCGCGCCAGGACGAAGAGAAGGAGATCATCAAGAAAGGCGGAACTCCGCGAATACCTTCGTGGGAAGAGTTGCGTGCAGAAGATACAGAAGAAGAGCCTGCCATCATCGTCACCATCACTGATCAAGCAGGAAACGTTGTACGGCGGCTCAACGGCAAGAACTCGAAAGGATTCAACAGAATATCGTGGGATCTTCGCTATGCGGCCACATCACCAACGGAAATTTCCGGCCCGAGCGACAATCCGTTTG
>JAANMX010000298.1_pt1 | contig 67468 bp, 59 predicted proteins | sample 7279681 | NCBI WGS metagenome assembly JAANMX01 (sample SAMN14094542, study PRJNA606508) | bioreactor metagenome | isolation source: A lab-scale SPAN reactor treating ammonium-rich wastewater day 351 | place: Ireland: Galway | collected 2018-01-01
CCGTCGAGAACTGGCTGGTAACGCTATTGACGGTGTCGTTGAGCTTTTCAATACCGGTCACCGTGCTGATCTGCGCCATTTGCGAGGTCATTTGCGCGTTGTCCATCGGCGCGGTGGGGTCCTGGTTTTTCAACTGGGCCACCAGCAGCGTGAGGAACTGGTTTTGCATATCGGCGGCGTTGGTGGCACCAAAGCCGTTTTGCCCATTGGCAGCGCTGGCGTTCGCAGCGGTATTGGAAATCGGGGTGAACATAGCGGTTTGCCTTTTGGTTTTTTTGAGCGCTTACTGGCCCAGCTGCAAGGTTTTGAGCAACAGCGTTTTTGCCGTGTTCATGACTTCAACGTTGTTCTGGTAGGAGCGCGAGGCCGAGATCATGTCCACCATCTCATCGACCGCACTGACGTTGGAGTGAGTGACATAGCCTTGCTCATCGGCCAGAGGGTGCTCGGGCGAATACACCTTGCGCCCAGGGGTGTCACTCTCTTTGATACCGACCACTTTCACACCCGCCGCCCCCTCGTCGCCCATGGGAGCCGTCTGAAACACCACTTGGCGGGCTTTGTAGCTTTCGCCATCGGGGCCGGCCACCGCATCCACGTTGGCCAGGTTGGAGGCCACCACGTTCAGGCGCTGCGATTGCGCACTCAGGGCGCTGCCCGACACACTGAAAATAGAAAACATCGACATCGTGCTCTACCTTAAAAAATTTTTACTGACCGGTAATGGCCGACAGCAAGGTGCGTGACGATCCATTGATAAACCGCAGCGTGGCTTCGTAACGCACAGCGTTATCGACAAAATTGGCCCGCTCACGGTCCATGTCCACCGTGTTGTTGTCCAAAGCGGGCTGGGCCGACAGGCTGTAGCCCAGGCGCTGGTCTTTGTCTTTGCCAAAATTCACCGTGGGCACGGGAATGTGCTTGGCATCCGTGGTGCTCAAGAGGCGCATTTGCTCTTGCACACTGCTTTCGCCCTCGGTGGCGGCTTTTAAGGTTTTGGCAAAGTCAAAGTCCCGCGCCACGTAACCAGGGGTATCGACGTTGGCAATATTGCTGGAAATCAAACGCTGCCGCTCGGCACGCAACACCAAGGCATCGGTTTGAAAATTCAAATTCGCGGTGATTTTGTTGAACATGGCACTCTTTCCTCCAAGCAAAGCCAACCCAGAGGCACAGGTCGGCTCCAAGTCGTGCAGCGATTATGGAAACTTGCCCCAATCATGAAAGCGCAAAGAAAGCACCCTTGACTGCGTTTTTCCAGGGTTAAAAAAACCTGTGCCTGCTTACAGTTGCCGCAACCCCCACTGTCCATGTGAATTGTTTTTTTATGCTGCCTTCGCTTCTGCCCCTCCCTTTGCGCCGCCTGGCCTGGCTGGCGGCACTGGGCTGTGCCAGCGCCAGCGCACAAAACAGCCTGCCAGAGCTCAACGCCCTGGGCAGCCAATGGGTGCAAAGCGCCATTGGCCAAGGCGGCGCGGGGGGGGACGAAGCATTGCAAAGCCTGCCCCTGCGCATGGAGGTGCAAGTGGGCAAGCTCGATGCCCGCCTGCAGCTGGCCCCGTGCAACCAGGTAGAGCCCTACCTGCCCGCCGGCTCCAAACTGTGGGGCCGCACCCGCATTGGCCTGCGCTGCATCGAGCCTGGTGCCCGGCCCTGGAATGTGTTTTTACCGGTCACGGTGCAAGCCTGGGGCATGGGCTGGGTGCTCAACACCAATGTCAATGCCGGTGAAACCCTGGATGCCAGCAGCGCCAGCCAAGCCGAAGTCGATTGGGCGGCCGACACCTCGCCGGTGATTGCCCTGCCCGAAGGCTGGGTCGGCCAAACTGCCGCCCGCAACTTGATGGCCCGACAAACGCTGCGCCAGTCCATGGTGCGGCCCGCCGAGGTGTTTGCCAAAGGGGCCACGGTCAAAGTCCTGGCCAAAGGGGCCGGGTTTGTCGTTACCTCGTCCGGCAAAGCGGTCAATGGCGCGGGAATTGGCGAAACCGTCAAAGTCCGGATGGATAATGGCCGCCTTGTCTCCGGTACCGTCAATGCCCAAGGGGATGTCGAAACAGGAATGTAGGCCACCCCAAGACATTCAGCCGCGCCAACATTGCGCTGCAAAGAAAGTCCTCAAGTTCCTCTGCCCCTTGCCGATACCAGTAACAACTCAGCGATAAAACACGCTACGGAGAAAGAAAATGAAGGTCGGAACCAACAACAACATCGAAATGCTGGCAAGCAAGCTCCAGCAAACCACTGCCCAAAATGCACAGCAAAAACAAGTGGGTACCGCTGCCGAATCGGTGCAAGCCAGTGGCCGCACCGCCCAATCGGGGGTGCCGGTGACGGTCTCCAAATCGGTGCGCTCGCTGGGCGAAGGCTCTAAAACCACCAGCGATGTGGACACCGCCAAGGTGCAAGCCATGCGCGAGGCCATCGCCAACGGCACGTTCAAAGTAAACGCCGGGGCCATTGCCGACAAACTGCTGACCGACGCCAGCATGTTCTTGGGTGCTGCCCGCGCTTAAAACCACCTCGCAAAAAATCAAGGCCCCGCTGGCCTGCACGTTTCCAGCCTTTCCGACCTTCGGCTGGTGTGCAAGGACAGCGGGGCTTTACTATTGGCGCTGTTTTTGACTGTTTTTCCAGCGCCTTCTTTTTCTCTCTTGGGAATCGACTGACCATGCAACTAGACCAAGCCCTGGCCCACATTGATGGCCTGCTCGACCTGATCACCCCCCTGCTGACCGAGGACTCGCCCGAGGCCATCGCCCAAGCCATGGAGCAGCTGCAAAGCAGCATGACGGCCTTTGTCCAATTGGCCCAGCGGTTTGAAGTCAGCGCCTTTACCCCCAGCGCCATTGCCCACATGCAGCGCATCTCTGACCGGCTGGCCCAAATGCGCGGGCACATCGTCAAAATCGGGGCCATCAACCAGCAGCAGCTCCAGGCCCTGATGCCCCAGCAGGGCAGCGCCCACACCTACGGCGGCAGCAAACTGCCCCCCGGCGCAGCCGCCTCGGTGGCACGGCTGTACCATGTCAGCGGTTAATTCAACGCTTGAAAGGTCATAGCACATGCCGCTTATGCCACAAGGGGAAACCCCTGATTTCAACCCCCATTCCAATCTTCATTTAGCCCCCTGGGCCTGCCACCCCGCAGCCACCCGAGGGCGGCGTTACGCTGAAGCACCCACCCCCACCCGCAACGACCACCAGCGCGACCGCGACCGCATCGTGCACAGCAGCGCTTTTCGCCGCCTGGTCTATAAAACCCAGGTGTTCGTAAACCATGAGGGCGACCTGTTTCGCACGCGCCTGACGCACTCGCTGGAAGTGGCGCAGATGGGCCGCAGCATTGCCCGCCCCCTGGGCTTGAACGAGGATTTGGTCGAAGCCATCTGCCTGGCACACGACCTGGGCCACACCCCGTTTGGCCACGCTGGGCAGGACGCTTTGAACGAATGCATGCACGACTGGGGCGGTTTTGAGCACAACCTGCAAAGCCTGCGCGTGGTCGATCGGCTGGAAGAGCGCTACCCCGACTTTGACGGCCTGAACCTCACCTTTGAAACCCGCGAAGGCGTGCTCAAACACTGCTCGGCCACCAACGCGCACTTGCTGGAGCAGCAAGAGCCTGGGGGCGTGGCCCAGCGTTTTCTTCTCAAGCAACAACCCTCGCTGGAGGCCCAACTGGCCAACCTGGCCGATGCCATCGCCTACAACGCCCACGATGTGGACGATGGCGTGCGCTCGGGCCTCATCACGCTGGAGCAGCTGCAAAGCATCCCGTTGTTTGCCGGGCATTACCAGCAGGTACTGCACGACCACCCCCATTTGCAGGCTGCGGACCAAAGCCGCCGTTTGCTCTACGAAAGCATTCGCCGCATGCTCTCGGCGCAGGTTTACGATGTCATCGCCACCACCCAGGCCAACATTGCCGCCGCAGGCGTGGCCAGCGTGCAGGATGTGCGCCAATCGAGCCAGCGGCTGGTGGCCTTCAGCCCTTCCATGCACTACAACAGCCAAGCGCTGAAAACGTTTTTACTGCACCACCTGTACCGCCACCCCCAGGTCATGCAGACCATGACGGCGGCGCAGCAAGTGGTGCGCGAGCTGTTCGCCCACTACCTGGAACATCCCCAGACCATGAAGCCACGCTTTGCCCAGCGTGCCCAACAGGCCGCAGCCGCCCAAGACACCGCCGCCCGCGCCCGGGCCGTGGCCGACTTTGTCGCCGGCATGACCGACCGCTACGCCGCCAGCGAACACCAGCGCCTAACCGGGCAACGCCTGTTGGCCTGACAATACCGCCTTTGCACCCCCCTTTGCGTTGGAGAAGCCCCACCCATGAACACCCCCACCCCTGGCCCCGAAACACTGTCCTACCCGGAAGACATCGTCATCGCCGACACCGTGCGCTGGCTGGAAAAGGCGGTGATCGGCCTGAACCTGTGCCCCTTTGCCAAGGGGGTACACACCAAGGGGCAGATTCACTACGCCGTCAGCCAAGCCCAGGATGCCGAAGGGGTGGTGCTGGACTTGCACCGCGAGCTCGAAGCCCTGGCCGAATCCAACCCCGACAAGCGTGACACCACCTTGCTGATCCTGCCGCAGGCGTTTGAAGACTTCTTAGATTTCAACGACTTCCTCGCCGTTGCCGATGCCATGGTGGACGAGCTGGAGCTGGGCGGCATCCTGCAGGTGGCCTCTTTTCACCCGCGCTTTCAGTTTGAGGGCACCGAGGTGGACGACGTGACCAACTGCACCAACCGCGCGCCCTACCCCACGCTGCACCTGCTGCGCGAAGACAGCATCGACAAAGCCGTGGAAGCCTACCCTGAGGCCGAAATGATCTACGAGCGCAACATGCAAACCCTGGAAGACATGGGCCTGGAGGCCTGGCTCGATCTTGACCTGGGCCCGCGCTGCCCCATCACCGGCCGCACCCTGAACACTCCGCATGAAGAAAAATAAACCTGCCAAACCGGCCGCTCCCACGCAACAGGACGTGGCCGCCCAGCTTGGCCTGCGGCCCGGTCAAAGCCTGGAACTGCTCAAGGCGCTGCACATCCTCACCCGCGAGGGCAAGCTCAACCAGGACTCGCGGCGCAAGCTCAAACAGGTCTATCACCTGTACCAGTTCATTGCGCCCATCTTGGAAGAACTCAGCGCCAACGACCACCCCGTCACCCTGGCCGACCACGGCGCGGGCAAGTCCTACCTGGGCTTCATCCTGTACGACCTGTTCTTCAAAAACCTGGGCCGGGGCAGCATCTACGGCATCGAAACCCGCGCCCCACTGGTGCAGGCCTCGCAGCAACTGGCGGCCGACCTGGGCTTTGACCGGATGCAGTTTCTGAACATGTCCGTGGCCGACTCCACCCGCGCCGACTTCATGCCCGAGCGCTTTGACATCGTCACCGCCCTGCACGCCTGCGACACCGCTACGGATGATGCCATTGCCTTCGGCCTGGAAAAACACGCCCAGGCCCTGGTGCTGGTGCCCTGCTGCCAGGCCGAACTGGCCGCCGCCATGCGCCAGAACAAAGCCCTGCAACTGGCGCGCACCCCGCTGGCCGAGCTGTGGCGCCACCCCATCCACACACGCGAAATCGGCAGCCACCTGACCAACGTGCTGCGCTGCCTGTACCTGGAAGCCAGCGGCTACCAAGTGACGGTGACCGAGCTGGTGGGCTGGGAGCACAGCATGAAAAACGAGCTGATCATCGCGCGCTACACCGGCCAGAAAAAACGCAGCAGCGCCCAGCGCCTGCGCGAGCTGTTGGAGCAATTTGGCCTGCAAGAGGCGTTGGCGCACCGCTATCCCTTGCCCGGCGCAGCAGCTTCATAAACCATGCCCGCATGGCCCGGCTTGAGCGGCCTTGGGGTCGCAGGCCAGTCGGTACTGACTTATTGCCGGTGCTGCCCTCGGCCCCTGCCCAGCCCCCGATAATCGGCGCATGACTTCCACACCTGCGCACAGCGCCCAAGACTTCAGCGCTCTGGCGCTCAGCCCGGCCACTTTGGCCAATTTGCAGCAACTGGGCTATCTGCACATGACCCCCATCCAAGCCGCCAGCTTGCCCCTGGCCTTGCAGGGCCACGACCTGATTGCCCAAGCCAGCACGGGCAGCGGCAAGACGGCCGCCTTTGGCTTGGCACTGCTGGCGCGTCTGAACCCGCGCTGCTTTGGCGTGCAAGCGCTGGTGCTGTGCCCCACGCGCGAGCTGGCCGACCAAGTCAGCGCCGAGATTCGCCGCCTGGCACGCGTCAGCGACAACGTCAAAGTCGTCACCCTGTGCGGCGGCGTGCCGCTGCGCGGGCAGGCGCAAAGCCTCTCGCACGGCGCGCACATCATCGTCGGCACACCGGGGCGCGTGATGGACCACTTGGAGCGCTCGACCCTGTCGCTCGACCAGCTCAACACCTTGGTGCTGGACGAGGCCGACCGGATGCTGGACATGGGCTTTTTTAACGACATCGCCACCGTGGCGCGCCAGTGCCCCAGCAAAAACCGCCAAACGCTGCTGTTCTCGGCCACCTACCCAGACGGCATCGCCAAGCTCAGCCAGCAGTTCATGAAGAACCCGCAGCAAATCACCGTGCAGGCGCAGCACAGCGCCGACAAGATTGAGCAGCGCTGGTACGAAATTAAAAACAGCGAGCGCCTGCACACCGTCGGCCTGCTGCTGGAGCACTTTCGCCCTGAGTCGTCGATTGCCTTTTGCAACACCAAACAGCAGTGCCGCGACCTGGTGGCCGTTCTGCAAGCGCGGGGCGTGAGCGCACTGGCGTTGTTTGGCGAGCTGGAGCAGCGCGAGCGCGACCAAGTGCTGGTGCAATTTGCCAACCGCAGCTGCTCGGTGCTGGTGGCCACTGATGTGGCGGCGCGCGGGCTGGACATTGCTGACTTGGCCGCCGTCATCAACGTCGATGTCACGCCCGACCCGGAAATCCACATCCACCGCATTGGCCGCACCGGCCGGGGCGACGCGCAAGGGCTGGCGCTCAACTTGGTCAGCCTGGACGAGATGGGCAGCGTCAGCAAAATTGAAGTGCTGCAAGGGCGCGAATCGCAGTGGAGCCAAGTCAGCGAGCTGACCCCCACCGGCCACGGCCCTCTGGTGCCGCCGATGGCGACCATTCAAATCATTGGCGGGCGCAAAGAGAAAATCCGCGCCGGCGACGTGCTGGGCGCGCTGACCGGCGACATGGGCTATGTGCGCGAGCAGGTCGGCAAAATCAATGTCAATGAATTCTCAACCTACGTCGCCGTCGAGCGCGCCATTGCACCGCAAGTGGTGCAGCGCCTGAACGCCGGTCGCGTCAAAGGCAAAAGCGTCAAAGCCCGCTTGGTGACCGACGACCCCATAGATTAACGAGGTGCGCTCCCTGGCGCACCAATAACAAAGGCCGCTTGCGCGGCCTTTGTCGTTTTGGCAGAGGACAGGCCCCGGCAGTGCCAGAGCCTGGCTGCAGCGGCAATTACATGCCCATGCCGCCCATGCCACCCATACCGCCCATGTCGGGCATGGCAGGGGCTGCGTCAGCCTTGGGGGCTTCAGCGACCATGCACTCGGTGGTCAGCAGCAGCGAAGCAACCGAAGCGGCGTTTTGCAGGGCGGTGCGGGTCACCTTGGTGGGGTCCAAAATGCCCATCTCCAGCATGTCGCCGTAGGTGTCGTTGGCCGCGTTGAAGCCGTAGTTGCCCTTGCCTTCCAGCACCTTGTTCACAACCACCGAAGGCTCGCCACCGGCGTTGGCCACGATTTCGCGCAGGGGCGCTTCAATGGCTTTGAGCACCAGCTGGATACCAGCGTCTTGCTCGGCATGGCCGGTCACCAGGCTGCCCACGGCTTGCTTGGCACGCAGCAGGGCCACGCCACCGCCAGCGACGATGCCTTCTTCCACGGCAGCGCGGGTGGCGTGCAGAGCATCTTCCACGCGGGCTTTCTTCTCTTTCATCTCGACCTCAGTGGCTGCGCCGACCTTGATCACGGCCACGCCGCCAGCCAGCTTGGCCACGCGCTCTTGCAGCTTCTCGCGGTCGTAGTCGCTGGTGGCTTCTTCGATCTGAATGCGGATTTGCTTCACGCGGGCTTCGATTTCGTCGGCCTTGCCAGCACCGTCGATGATGGTGGTGTTTTCTTTGCCGATTTCCACGCGGGCAGCCTGGCCCAGGTCTTCCAGGGTCACTTTTTCCAGCGACAGGCCCACTTCTTCAGCGATGACCTTGCCACCGGTCAGGATGGCGATGTCTTCCAGCATGGCTTTGCGACGGTCGCCAAAGCCCGGAGCCTTGACAGCCACCACTTTCAGGATGCCGCGGATGGTGTTCACCACCAGGGTGGCCAGGGCTTCGCCTTCCACGTCTTCGGCCACGATCAGCAGGGGGCGGCCGGCCTTGGCCACGGCTTCCAGCGTGGGCAGCAGGTCGCGGATGTTGCTGATTTTCTTGTCAAACAACAGCACGAAGGGGTTGTCCAGGATGGCGGACTGCTTCTCGGGGTTGTTGATGAAGTAGGGCGACAGGTAGCCACGGTCAAACTGCATGCCTTCGACGACATCCAGTTCGTTTTGCAGCGACTTGCCTTCTTCCACGGTGATCACGCCTTCTTTGCCCACTTTGTCCATGGCTTCGGCAATGATGGTGCCCACCGACTCGTCCGAGTTGGCCGAGATCGAACCCACTTGGGCGATCTCTTTGCTGGTGGTGGTGGCTTTGGATTGCTTTTTCAGCTCTTCCACCAAGGCAATCACAGCCTTGTCGATGCCGCGCTTCAGGTCCATGGGGTTCAGGCCAGCGGCCACGTACTTGGTGCCTTCGCGCACGATGGCCTGGGCCAGCACGGTAGCGGTGGTGGTGCCGTCACCGGCGATGTCGTTGGTCTTGGAAGCAACTTCCTTGACCAGCTGCGCACCCATGTTCTGCAGCTTGTCTTTCAGCTCAATTTCTTTGGCGACCGACACACCGTCTTTGGTCACGGTGGGGGCACCGAACGAGCGCTCCAGCACCACGTTGCGGCCTTTGGGGCCCAGGGTCACTTTCACAGCGTTGGCCAGAATGTTCACGCCTTCGACCATACGGGTGCGGGCATCGGTACCGAAAACTACGTCTTTTGCTGCCATGTTTGGCTCCTAAATATCAGTGAAATACCTTGTTAGCGCTTTATACATAAGTGCTAACAGCTATTAATTTATTCGAGTAATGAAAGCTTACTTCTCGACGACGGCAAACAGGTCGTCTTCTTTCATGACCAACAACTCTTCGCCGTTCATCTTCACGGTTTGGCCGCTGTATTTGCCGAACAGCACGCGGTCGCCCACCTTCACGTTCAGGGGCGAGACCACGCCTTGGTCGTTCTTCTTGCCAGGGCCCACCGCCAGCACTTCACCTTGATCGGGCTTTTCGGCGGCGTTGTCGGGCAGGACGATGCCAGAAGCGGTCTTGGTTTCGTTTTCCAGGCGCTTGACGATCACGCGATCGTGCAGGGGACGCAGGTTCATGAGAGAACTCCTCAAATAATGCTTAACAGAACAAAAAAGTATCGACTCCGGGGTCGATGCTGCTGTACTTGGGGACGGTTTGTTAGCACTCAACCCCAACGAGTGCTAATGATAAGGGCGAAAAATGGGGTTTCAAGAGCCCTGCAGCAGCAAGATTGCAGAGATTGTCCCCGCCGCTACTAATCTCATTCTGGATAATTACAATTGTTAGTACGTGTTACAAAAAATCCAAGCCAACACTTCCTCCAAAGAAAGTCATCGCCCATGCCCATGAGCAACATCAAAATCGGCGTACGCCTTGGCGCTACTTTTGCCCTCTTAATCGCCCTGCTGCTCACGGTGGTGGCGCTGGCCTTGCTACGATTTTCAGACATCGAGACCATGACGCGCCGCAGCATTGAGGACGATTGGGCCAAGTCCGAAGCGGCCGCCACCATCGATGCCATGCAACGCGCCAATGCCCAGCGGGTGATGGAAACCATCCTTTACACCGACCCAGCGCAACGCGCCCAGAGCAAAGCGCTGCTGGCCCAAAACCGCCAAGCCATTGAAGCGGCCTTGGCCGTGCTGGAGGCCAAAATCCATTCCACTGAAGGCAAGGCTCTACTGGCCGAACTCCTTCGGCTGCGCGTGCCCTATGTGCAGGCGTACAACGCAACGGCCGAGCTGGCCGATGCCGGTGACCAGGCCGCAGCCTTGGAGTTGCTGACCCGCCAAACCCTGCCCGCCCTGGATGCGCTGCGCGAGCCCATGGCCCAGCTCAATACTTTTCAGAAAAAAATGGCACACGACAGCGGCCAGCAGGCCCTGCAGGACATCGCCCGCGCCCGCTGGTGGATGCTGGGCATTGGCTTGACGGCAATTGTGTTGGGCACAGCCTTGGGCATGGCCATCACCCGCTCCATCATCTTGCCGCTGCGCCAAGCAGTACAGACGGCGCAAACCGTGGCCCAAGGCGATTTAAGCCAGCCCATCACGGTGCAGGGCAAGGATGAAACGGCCGAGTTGCTCACCGCCTTGGCGGCCATGCACACCAGCTTGCGCAACATCGTCAGTGAGGTGCAGCACGGCAGCCAATCCATTGCCTCGGCCACGGCACAAATTGCCATGGGCAATGCCGATTTGTCCTCGCGCACCGAAGAGCAGGCCGCTTCGCTGGAAGAGACGGCCGCCTCCATGCACCAACTGGCCACCACCACGCGGCAAAACTTTGAGCATGGCGAGCTGGCCCACCAAGTCTCGAACGAGGCCTCGGCGGTGGCCGTGCGCGGGGGCCAAGTGGTCACGCAAATGGTGCAGACCATGGAGGCGATCAATGCCTCCTCGCACCAAATTGCCGACATCATTGGCGTGATTGACGGTATTGCCTTTCAAACCAACATCTTGGCCCTGAACGCGGCGGTTGAAGCGGCGCGTGCCGGTGAAGCGGGGCGCGGCTTTGCCGTGGTGGCCAGCGAGGTGCGCCACCTGGCCCAGCGCTCGGCCGACGCGGCCAAAGAGATCAAGGGCTTGATTGAAACCTCTGTGGGCAATGTCTCGGAAGGCGTAAAGCACGTGGAAACGGCGGGCTCCACCATGGATGAAATCGTGGTCAGCGTGCGCCGCGTGGCCGACATCATGGGAGAGATCACCACGGCCAGCAAAGAGCAAACCGATGGCATTGAGCAGATCAACCAAGCCGTCGAGCAAATGGACCAGGTCACGCAATCGAACGCTGCTTTGGTCGAGGAAGCGGCCGCTGCTGCGCAAGCCTTAGAGCAGCAGGCGCAAGAGCTGCAACGAACTGTGGGCTTTTTTCATCTAGAACGCAGTAATAGCAAACGCCAAGCGCTCTCATTAAACGCATAAAAAGCGCATCAGCTGCCGGTGCCCCAGAACGCCGCCCTGCGGCGTTTACTTTTTCACCGCCACCACGCGCAAGGCGGTGCTCTCCTTGACCTCTTCCATCACCACATAACTGTTGGATTGGGCGGGCACCGGCATTTGCGCCAAGATGGTGCCCAGCAAGCGGCGGTATTCGTTCATGCCGCCCAAGCGGGCTTTGATCAGGTAGTCAAAGCGCCCGGCAATCAAATGGCACTCTTGCACCTCGGGGATGTGCGCCAGGGCATCGCGCACTTTTTTAAAAATCTGCTCGGATTTTTCGGTCAGGGTAATTTCCACAAACACCAGCAACGACCGCCCCAGCGCCTGCGGATTGATGCGCGCGTAGTAGCCCGTAATCACCCCCAGCTGCTCCAGCCGTTTCACCCGTTGGGAACAGGGAGAAGTGGAAAGGCCGACACTTTCTCCCAGCTCGGTCATCGTCAAGCGCCCTTGCTGTTGCAGCAAGTCCAGAATGCGAAGATCTATGGTGTCCAATTCATACATTGTCGATATTCACTCCAAAACCCATCATAAACAGAAATTATTTCTGCAACAAACCCTTAAAACAGAAAAATATAACCGACGATTTGGCTACAGTTGCAGCCGTTTTAATGTTACTGGAGACCTCCAAAATGAAAGTTGTCGTACTCGGCGCAGGCGTAGTCGGCGTGACCACCGCGTATTACCTGGCCCGTGCGGGGGCTGAAGTCACGGTCATTGACCGCAATGCCGGCCCGGCGCTGGACACCAGCTTTGCCAACGCAGGGCAAATTTCTTACGGCTATTCCACGCCTTGGGGGGCCCCGGGCATTCCGACCAAGGCCATCAAATGGATGTTTGAACAGCACGCGCCGCTGGCCATTCGCCTCGATGGCAGCGCGTTTCAATTGAGCTGGATGAGCGCCATGCTCTACAACTGCTCGCCCGAGCGCTACGCCATCAACAAAGAGCGCATGCTGCGCGTCTCCAACTACAGCCGCCAGTGCCTGGCGCAGCTGCGGGCAGACACCGGCATCCAGTTCGAAGGGCGCAGCGCCGGCACGCTGCAGCTGTTTCGCTCGCAAAAGCAGGTGGAACAGGCCCAACGTGACATGGAGGTGCTCAAAGAATGCGGCATCGCCTACGAGCTGCTGGACAAAGCCGGGGTCTGCCGCGCCGAACCCGCCCTGGCGCAATCGCCCGCCCCCATCGCCGGCGGCCTGCGCCTGCCCGAAGATGAAACGGGCGACTGCTTTTTGTTCACCAACGCCTTGGCCAAGCTGGCCGAAGGCCTGGGAGTGCAGTTTCGCTGGAACACCGAAATCGACCAGCTGACACAAGGCCCCGATGGCCGCATCAGCGGCGTGCGCATCCACAACGCAGACGGCAGCGCGGCCGAAACCCTGCAGGCCGATCGCTATGTGCTGGCCCTGGGCAGCTTCTCGCGCCCGCTGTTGCAATCGACCGGGCTGAATTTGCCGATTTACCCGGTCAAGGGCTATTCGCTGACGATTCCCATCGTGAACGAAGCCCTGGCCCCGGTCTCCACCGTGCTGGACGAGACGTACAAAATCGCCGTCACCCGCTTTGACCAGCGCATCCGCGTCGGTGGCATGGCCGAGCTGGGCGGCTTTGACCGCCAGCTGCGCCCCCAGCGCCGTGCCACGCTGGAGATGGTGGTCGGCCAACTCTTCCCCGGCGGCGATCTGCCCAAGGCCGAGTTCTGGACGGGCCTGCGCCCCATGACCCCGGACAGCACCCCCATCATCGGCAAAACCCCGATTGCCAACCTCTACCTCAACACCGGCCACGGCACCCTGGGCTGGACCATGTCCTGCGGCAGCGGCAAGCTGGTGGCCGACATCGTGCTGGAGCGCGCCGCCGACATCAGCACCGAGGGGCTCTCGGTCGAACGCTATATGCGTGCAGGCAAAGTCTGCACCCGCGCTGCATGAGCCGCCCGGCCTGGGTCGAGATCGACCTTGCCGCCCTGCAAGCGAACTACGCCGCCGCCAAAAAAGCCCATGGCGGGCGCGTGTTTGCCGTTCTCAAAGCCAACGCCTACGGCCACGGTGCCCTGGCCTGTGCCCAGGCGCTGGCCGCAGCCAGCCCCCCTGCCGATGCCTTTGCCGTGGCCTTTGTCGAAGAAGCCCTGCCGCTGCGCGCCGCCGGCATCACCCAGCCCATCCTGGTGCTGGAAGGGGCCTTTGCGGCCGACGATGTCCAGCTGGCCGCCCAGCACCACCTGTGGCTGGTGGCCCACCAAGCGCAGCAACTGCAGCTGATCGAACAGCATGCCGGGGCCGCGCTGCACATTTGGCTCAAAGTCGATAGCGGTATGCACCGCGTAGGCTTTGCACCGCACGACATTGCCGCCGCCCACGCCCGTTTGGCGGCGCTGCCCCAGGTGGAAAAGGTGAGCTTTCTCACCCACCTGGCCCGGGCCGATGAGCTGGACACCCCCGCGCCCACCGAGGCGCAATTGCACGCTTTTCACACCGCTACCGCCAATCTGGCCGGCTGGCGCAGCATCAGCAACTCGGCCGCCATCCTGGCCTGGCCCCAATCGCACCAGGACTGGGGGCGCGCAGGCATCATGCTGTACGGTGCCGCGCCGTGCGCCAGCAGCACCGCACTGCAGCCGGTGATGGCGCTGAAAAGCCGCATTTTTGCCCAGCGCTGGCTGGAAGTGGGCGACAGCCTGGGCTATGGCGCTGCCTTCACCGCCACCCAGCGCACCCGCGTGGGCCTGGTGGCCATGGGCTATGCCGATGGCTACCCGCGCACCACGCCCAATGGCACGCCCGTGGCCATTGACGGCCACCTCAGCCGCACCATTGGCCGCGTCTCCATGGACATGATGACGGTGGACTTGACCGATCTACCGGGCGTTGGCCTGGGCGCAGAAGTGCAGCTGTGGGGCCCACAGGTGGACATCAACACCATCGCTGCCGCCAACAACACCATCGCCTACGAGCTGATGTGCCACGTGCAGCGCGTGCCGCGCAAGGTGCTGTAAAGCAGCACTCGCTGATTCATCTGTTTTAGCCCCACGGCCTGACCAGCGCACACTGGCAAGCCATGGGTGCGCTGGCACTGGCACTACAAGCGCTCACCACTGTATGCGCTGGCGAACGAGGGGCAAGCGGCCGACCAAGCCCTGGGCATGTGCGCGGCTTGGCGTGCCGCGTCAGCGCTGCCGAGTTGGACGCTGCGCTGTGCCTGTTGCACGTGCTGCTGGAGCTAAACATGCGTGGCAACCTGCGAATGACTGCGCAGCGGCGCGGGTAAGAACGTGTTCACGATCTCAGCGCAAAGGGGTGCGGGATGTGGATCGGGATGGGCTGCTAAGCGAAGCAAAGTCACACACGTTGCGGGCAGGATGCTTTAGTAGCTCACATGGCAGGCAGCCTCATGCAGCATGGCATCGCGAAGACCGTTAACGGGGGCGATGCCGAACAGTTTGGGCCGGTGCAGCAGAGCCTCCTTAGATTCAATTTATGCTTGGCGATCAACGCCAACCCACAAAAGGAGCCACACCATGACCATTCACGCTTACGGTGCCCATGCGGGCGACAAGCCCCTCGAACCCCTGCAAATCATCCGCCGCGCACCCGGTGCACACGACGTGCAGATCGACATTGCCTTTTGCGGTGTCTGCCATTCCGACTTGCACCAGGTGCGGGCCGAATGGGCTGGCACATTGTTCCCTTGCGTGCCGGGGCATGAGATTGTGGGCCGTGTCTCAACCGTGGGCACACACGTCTCGCGCTTCAAGCCGGGCGATCTGGTCGGCATCGGCTGCATCGTCGATAGCTGCAAGCAGTGCGACGACTGCGCCGAGGGGCTGGAGAACTATTGCGACCACATGGTCGGGACCTACAACGGTCCCACGGCGGATGCGCCCGGCCACACGCTGGGCGGCTATTCGCAGCGCATCGTGGTGCATGAGCGCTACGTGCTGCGCATCGGCCACCCCGAATCACAACTGGCCGCCGTTGCGCCGCTGCTGTGCGCGGGCATTACCACCTGGTCGCCGCTGCGCCACTGGGGCGCGGGGCCGGGCAAAAAGGTGGGCGTGGTCGGCATTGGCGGGCTGGGGCACATGGGCATCAAGCTGGCACACGCTCTGGGCGCACGGGTGGTGGCGTTCACCACGTCCGACAGCAAGCGCCAGGCCGCGCTGGCGCTGGGTGCGGATGAGGTAGTCGTCTCGCGCAACCGCGCTGAAATGAAGGCGCACGCCAAGAGTTTCGACTTCATCCTCAACACCGTGGCCGCGCCGCACGATCTGGATGCTTTTTTGGCGCTACTGCGCCGCGACGGCACGATGGCGCTGGTCGGTGCCCCCGCCACGCCGCACCCTTCGCCCAACGTGTTCAACCTGATCATGAAGCGCCGCAACCTGGCCGGTTCGCTGATCGGCGGCATCCCAGAGACGCAGGAGATGCTGGACTTCTGCGCCCAGCACGGCATCACTGCCGACATCGAACTGATCCGCGCCGAGCAAATCAACGCCGCCTACGAGCGCATGTTGAAGGGCGACGTGAAATACCGCTTCGTGATCGACTGCGCCACGCTGGGATAAGGCCGTATTTACGGCAGCGCCGGCAGCGGCCCGCCGCCAAACTGTGCAAAGCAGGTACGCAGAATGTGAAAGTGGTCTTCAAAGAACTGCGGCTCCAGCTGCCACAGCTCTGGCAGCGGCACCCAATCGGCGACGGCCGCATCGTCCCCCCCCTGCACTTCAGGCAGGGCATCGCCGGGCAGATGCAACACAAAGACATGAGTCACGGTGCGCCCGCGCAGGCTGCGCTCGGGGTGGTCAAAAACGCGCACGCCTTGCAAGGCCGCTTGCCAGTCCTCGGCGCTCAGGGCCAGGCCGGTTTCTTCCTGCAGCTCGCGCTGGGCCGAGGCCTGCAGGGTATCGCTCTGCTCTAAAAAACCACCGGGCAGGGCCAGCAAGCCTTTGCCGGGGCTGTGACCGCGCTGCACCAGCAGCACATGCTTGGCGCACACTACCAGGGTATCCACGGTGACAAACACTGGCGCAAACGGGGCCCCCGCCCAAGCGGCGCGGTAGGCGGCCAGGGCCTGGGCTTCTTCGCGCACTGCAGCGTAGGCGGGGGTCTCGCGCCAGGTGGTCAGCGCTTGCAACACCGGCTCGGGCAGGGCTGCGGCCAAGGCGGCCTGCACCTGCTCGGCCGGCTGTTCGTCCAAATTCCACAACAGCTCACGCAGCGGCGTGGCATCGACCGCGCCCTGGCGGGGCAGTTCAATGGCTTTCCACTTCGGGAAGTAGCGCAAATACGCACTGCTGGCATCTTTTTCGTGGGTGATCAGGCCCATGCTGACCCCCATGGGCGGCACCAAGGCTTCCACCCAACGCTGCACTTCGGCCACCCACTGGGGCAGATCGTAGTAATCGCGGATGGGCACAAACTGCACCCGGCCCTTCATGCGGGTGGGCAGGCAGTCGTCGATCATTTTGCGCCGCTCTTCCCACACCCACGGGTTCTTGGGGCTGCGGGCCTGGTGGGCGCTGCCCAGCACCACAATGACCTGCTGGGCCACTTGCAGCGCCTGCTCCAGCAAGGCCAGGTGCCCATTGTGAAACGGTTGAAAGCGGCCAATTAGCACCGCAGTGTGCACTTGATACATCGTCAAACCCTGAAAATAAGAATAGCTTTCTCCGCTGATTAAATAACAATTTCACCGTTTTTTAACCATGAAATCCTTTATTAACAAGCGGAAAAAGCTATGAATGAAGAGGTTTTACAACCCCGCCGCTGCACGCAGCACTGGAGCCTTGTGGTCTGCGTTCACATTGCTGCGCACTATTTACAAACCAGCCGCTGCACGCAAAACTGGAGCCTTGTGGTCTGCGTTCACATTGCTGCGCAATATGAACTTCGCCCCAAAGCGGCTGTGCCCGCTGGCGCGGGCGCTGGTTTTACAAACCAGCCGCTGCACGCAGCGCAGCCGCTTTGTCGGTGCGCTCCCAGGTGAATTCGGGCTCTTCGCGGCCGAAGTGGCCGTAGGCGGCGGTTTTGGCGTAAATGGGGCGCAGCAGATCGAGCATTTGGATGATGCCTTTGGGGCGCAGGTCAAAGTGCTCGTGCACCAGCTTGGCGATCTGCTCATCCGGAATCACCCCCGTGCCTTCGGTATAGACGGTGATGTTCATGGGCCGCGCCACGCCAATGGCGTAGGCCACTTGCACCTGGCACTGGCGCGCCAGTCCGGCAGCCACCACGTTTTTCGCCACATAGCGGGCGGCGTAGGCAGCGCTGCGATCGACCTTGGTTGGGTCTTTACCGCTGAACGCGCCACCGCCGTGCGGGCAAGCGCCGCCGTAGGTGTCCACAATGATCTTGCGCCCGGTCAAACCACAGTCGCCCTGGGGGCCACCGACCACAAAACGGCCCGTGGGGTTGATCAGGTATTGGGTGTTTTGCAGCCACTCTTTGGGCAGCACGGGCTTGATGATTTCTTCAATGATGGCTTCGGTGAACGAGGCCTTCATCTTGGTGGCCGACTCCGACTGGTCCGGGCTGTGCTGGGTGGACAGCACCACGGTGTCGATGCTGTGCGGCTTGCCATCGACGTAGCGCATGGTCACTTGCGATTTGGCATCGGGGCGCAAAAAGGGCAGGCGGCCATCTTTGCGCAGCTGGGCCTGGCGCTCGACCAGGCGGTGCGCGTAGTAGATGGGCGCGGGCATCAGCGTGTCGGTTTCATCGCAGGCGTAGCCAAACATCAGGCCCTGGTCGCCCGCGCCGGTGTTCAGGTGGTCGTCGCTGGCGTGGTCCACGCCCTGGGCAATGTCGTTGCTTTGCTTGTCGTAGGCCACCAGCACGGCGCAGCCTTTGTGGTCGATGCCGTACTCGGTGTTGTCGTAGCCAATGCGCTGGATGGTGTCGCGCGCCACTTGGATGTAATCAACATGCGCGTTGGTGGTGATTTCACCGGCCAGCACCACCAGCCCGGTGTTGGTCAGCGTCTCCGCGGCCACGCGCGAGACGGGGTCTTGGGCCAGGATGGCATCGAGGATGGCATCCGAGATTTGGTCTGCTACTTTGTCGGGATGGCCTTCGGAAACGGATTCCGAGGTGAAGAGAAAGTCGTTCGCCATTGAATAAACTCCTATGCTTGGGCAATCGCGTTGCCGAGGCTGGAAAGCTTGGCGAACGCTTTAGCAGTTTTATTTAACGTCGCTCTGCAAGTTGCTCTATTAACTCAGCGACGGCGGCCATTCTAATGCACACCCTGTTTCGCTTTTTTTCTGTATTGCCTTTGGGGCTGGCGCACGGCATCGGCGCGGTGCTGGGCTGGTTGGCCTGGCTGCTCTCGCCCACCTACCGGCGCCGCTTTGCGGCCAACAGCGCCCAGGCGGGCTATGCCTTTGACGAGGTCAGCCCCGCCATTGGCCATGCCGGGCGCATGGTCACCGAGCTGCCGCGCCTGTGGCTCAAAGACACCCCGGTCAATCACACCCATGGTGCCGAGGTGGTCGAGGCCGCCTGGGCCCGTGGCAAAGGCATCGTGTTTTTAACCCCGCACCTGGGCTGCTTTGAGCTGTCGGTGCAAGGCGCGGCCGCGCGCTGGTCGGCGCAGCATGGGCCAATCACCATCCTTTACCGCCCGGCCAAGCAGCCCTGGCTGGCGCAGATGATGCTCAGCGCCCGCAACCGCAGCGGCATCGAGGCCGTGCCCACCACCCTCTCGGGCGTGCGCCAAATGATCAAGGCCCTGCGCAAAGGCCAGGCCGTGGGCCTGCTGCCCGACCAGGTGCCGCCCGACGGCCAAGGCCAGTGGGTGCCCTTCTTTGGCCAACCGGCCTACACCATGACCCTGGCCGCCCGCCTGGCCCTGCAAACCGGCGCCACGGTGGTGCTGGCGCGCTGCGAGCGCCTGTCCTGGGGCCGGGGTTTTGCCCTGTATTTTGAAGACCTGCCCGGCCCCCTGCCCGCCGAGATGGACGCGGCCGTACTGCACCTGAACCAAGCCATGGAACACCTCATCCGCCAATGCCCGCAGCAATACCTGTGGGGCTATGGCCGCTACAAACAACCACGCCAAGCGGCCCCCGCCACACCGGGAGAGGGCGCATGAACACCAGCCGCCTGGGCCTGGCCCTGATGCACCTGCTGGCCAAACTGCCGCTGCCCGTGCTGCGCGGCATCGGCTGGGGGGTTGGCCGCCTGCTGTTTATTCTGGCCGCCCCCCGGCGCAAGATTGCGCTGCGCAATCTGGAGCTGTGCTTTCCCGAGATGCCCGCTGCCCAGCGCCGCGCCTGGGCCAAAGAAACATTTGTGGTGTTTTGCCAAACCTTTATCGACCGCAGCTGGCTGTGGTTTGGCAGCGAAGCCCTGGTGCGCAGCCGCGTGCAACTGACCGGTGCCCTGCACGAGCTGGAGGGCGACACCGCCACCATCGTCTTTGCGCCGCACTTTTACAGCATGGACGCAGGCGGCCTGGCGCTGCCGCTGAACACGCCGCGCGAGTTCACCTCCATCTTCGCCACCAACCCCGATCCCGTGCTCGATGCCTGGTTCATGGCCGGTCGCCAGCGCTTTGGCAAGGTGCGCATGCTCAACCGCGCCGATGGTGTCAAACCCATCATCCAATGCCTGCGCAAAGGTGGCTTGCTGTACCTGCTGCCGGACATGGACTACGGCCCCAGCGATTCGGTTTTTGTGCCCTTTTTTGCCGTGCCCGATGCGGCCACCATCCCCTCGCTGTCGCGCTTTGCCCGCCTGGGCAAGGCCAAGGTCGTCGCCCTGTACAGCCGCATGACCCCCCAGGGCTATGTGGCCGAACTGACCCCCGCATGGGACAACTTCCCCACCGACGACCATGTGGCCGACACCGCCCGCATGAACCGCGAGCTGCAAGCCGCCATCCGCACCATGCCGGCGCAGTATTACTGGGTACACAAGCGCTTTAAAACCCGCCCTGCGGGGCAGGATTCTTTGTATAAGTGAGCTGTTAGCGCTTTGATTTATTGGTTTTTAGATTAAAAAACAGCTTGAAAATCACTATCTATCAGCGCAAACAGCTATTCATTCTGATCTAACGGGGCTTCATCCAGCGCTGGCGGCTCTTGCTCATCGTCCGCCGCCTGCGCGTCCACGGCAGCGCCACCTTGCGGGTGGCACCACTGCCACAGCAGTTGCGCCACCTCGTCCACACCCTGCTTTTTCAGCGCCGAAAACAGGCGCACCTCACCACCGCCGGCATTGAGCCGCATGATGGACAGCGCCTTGGCCTGCTCAGCGCGCGTGAGCTTGTCGGCCTTGGTCAGCAGCACCAAAAACTTCAGCCCCTGCTCCACCCGGGGGCGCAGGGCATCGAGCAGCGCCTCGTCCAACTCGGTCAGGCCCAGGCGCGGATCGCACAGCAGCACCACCGCCGTCAGGCTCTCGCGCTCCATCAGGTAGTTCAGCATCACGCGCTGCCAGCGCTCTTTATCGCTGCGCGAAACGGCCGCGTAGCCATAGCCGGGCAGGTCGGCCAGCACCGCATCGGTCACCCCCTGCTTGCCCAAAGAAAACAGGTTGATGTGCTGTGTACGCCCCGGTTTTTTCGAGGCAAAAGCCAGCTGTTTTTGCTGCGTCAGCGTATTGATCGAGGTCGATTTGCCCGCATTGGAGCGACCCACAAAGGCGATTTCTGGCACAGTGACTGGGGGCAATTGTTGTAATTGCGCAGCAGTGGTTAAAAACCGTGCTGTGTGCATCCAACCCATGGCTGTCTTGGGGGTTACCGGGTCAAATTCTTGACCAGCGGCAAAGGTGGGGGTGTTTGTTGTCATAGGGTATTAGGAATATCCAGGAGCCTCATTGTAGAATCCGGCCGTTTTTGCTGACATAACCAGACTATTTACTATGAAGCTGCTTGCCTCCCTGCTGACCGCTGCCGTTGTGGCAGCACCCGCTTTCTCCGCCGCCGCTGCAGACTTGGCCAAAGGCCAAGAAACCTACGGCGGCGTGTGCATCGCCTGCCACGGCGAAGCTGGTAAATCCGTGCTGCCGGAAAACCCGGTGCTGGCCCAGCAGCATCCCGAGTACCTGGTCAAGCAATTGAGCGAATACAAAAGCGGCAAACGCAACAACCCCATCATGCTGGGCATGGCCGCCATGCTCTCTGACGAGGACATGAAAAACGTCAGCGCCTACCTGGCCCAGCAAAAAGCCGAACCCGGCGCAGCCACCGATAAAGACCTAGCAGCCCTGGGCGAGAAAATCTACCGTGGCGGCATCCAGGATCGCAACATCGCCTCCTGCGCTGGCTGCCACAGCCCCAACGGGGCCGGCATTCCTGCGCAATATCCGCGCCTCTCGGGCCAACATGCCCAATACATCGTCACGCAGCTGAACCACTTCCGTGATGGCACCCGCGCCAACAACCAGCAAATGACCGATGTCGCGGCCAAGCTCAACGACAAAGAAATCAAAGCCCTGGGCGAATACATCGCTGGCTTGAAGTAAGCGATTGGCAAAGCCCCGCCCACCACGGGGAACTTCGTCAGCACAATAAACTCAACACGGGCGGCGCCTTAATTTTGCAAGGCCCCGCCCGTTTTCCGTACTGCCTGTCCATGCCTGACTCCCCCCTTCGCCAACGGTTGCGCAGCTTTTTTGAGCTGGTATCGTCCATGCGCTTTGCCATTGCGCTGCTCACCGTGATTTGCATCGCCTCGGTGATTGGCACAGTGCTGCAGCAGCATCAACCGATCAACAACTACGTCAATCAATTCGGCCCTTTTTGGTCGCAACTGTTTTTGGCGCTGAAACTCAACGCCGTTTACAGCGCTTGGTGGTTTTTGATCATTCTGGCTTTCTTGGTCATCAGCACCAGCTTGTGCTTGACACGGCACACGCCCAAATACTTGGCGGACCTGCGCAACTTCAAGGAAGACATCCGCGAAAAAAGCCTACAAGCCTTCAACCTCAAGGCGCAGGCTGATTTGCCAGAATCGAGCCAAGCGGCGGCCCAGCGCATTGGCCAAGGCTTGGTGCAACTGGGCTGGCGCGTCAAAGTGCAAGAGCGCACCACGGCCAACGGCACTGGTTTCATGGTCGCCGCCAAAAAAGGTGCGGCCAACAAGCTGGGCTATATCGCCGCCCACACCGCCATTGTGCTGATTTGCCTGGGCGGCCTGCTCGATGGCGATTTAATCGTTCGTGCCCAAATGTGGCTGGGTGGCAAAACGCCTTTTAATGGCTCGGGCCGTATTTCTGAAGTCATCGACCAGCACCGCCTGTCGGTGACCAATCCCACCTTTCGGGGCAATCTGCCCGTGGCCGAAGGCACCCAGGCCGACACCGCCATCTTGAGCCAGTCCGACGGCGTGCTGCTGCAGCCCCTGCCCTTCTCGGTCGAGCTGAAAAAATTCATCGTTGAGTATTACGACACCGGCATGCCCAAGTTGTTTGCCAGCGAAGTCATCCTGCACGATTACGAAACCGGTGAAGCCATCCCCAAGCGCATCGAGGTCAATCACCCCGCCAGCCACCGAGGGATCGAGATTTACCAATCCAGCTTTGACGACGGTGGCTCGAAGATCAAACTCAGCGCGGTACCCTTCAGTGCCACCACCAAGCCGTTTGAAATCCATGGCATCGTCGGCGAAAGCACCACGTTGGCCGATTTTGATGGCAGCCCGGTCACACTGGAATTCACCCAGCTGCGCACCATCAACGTAGAAAACTTCAGCAACCGCGAAGGCGCAGCCGTCGATGTCCGCAAGGTGGACCTGCGCAGCATGCTCGATAGCCGCACTGGGGCCGGCCACAAAACCGGCACCGAGAAAAAGCTGCGCAATATCGGCCCCAGCATTGGCTACAAACTGCGCGACAGCGCCGGCCAGGCGCGCGAATACCAAAATTACATGCTGCCCACCGATATGGAAGAAGAAGGCAACTCTGTCTTTCTGTTGGGCGTGCGTGAGACCGAAGCCGAGCCATTTCGCTATCTGCGCGTGCCCGCCGATCCCGAGGGCAAGATGGACACCTTCTTGCGCCTGCGCCTGGCCCTGCTGGACCCGGCCCAGCGTGAGGCCGCTGTGCGCAGCTATGCCAACAACGCGACCCCCACCGAACGCCCCGACCTGCGCGATGCCCTGGCCGAATCGGCCTTGCGCATTGCCATTTTGTACGCCGGCACCGGCAACCGCGAAAAACCCGACGGCGGCCTGCAGGCACTGGGTAAATACCTCGAAGACAGCGTCCCCGAGTCTGAGCGCGAACGCGCCAGCGAAGTGCTGCTGCGCATTTTGAACGGCATCCTGTTTGAGCTGACCCAGCAACTGCGCAGCCAGGCGCAACTCCCCCCGCTGCAAGTCACTCCGGAAACCCAGCGCTTTATGGCCCAAGCGGTGTTTGCCTTGAGCGATGCCCAGTACTACCCAGCCCCGGCCGCCTTTATGCTGGAGGACTTTGACCAAGTGCAAGCCAGCGTCTTCCAAGTGGCCCGCGCACCGGGAAAGAAGGTGGTGTACTTGGGCTGCTTCTTCCTCATCGTTGGCATTTTTGGCATGCTCTACGTGCGCGATCGGCGCTTGTGGGTCTGGCTGGCCCCTCAAGCCGAGGCCGCCCAAAACACCCATGCCACCATGGCCATGTCGTGTAACCGTAAGCTTATTGATATTGACCGCGAATTTGCGCAATTGAACCACCAGCTGCTCGGAGCTGCGGCCCCGACAACGGCTCCCACAGCCTAAGAGGTTTGAATGAACACCATCACTGCCACCCCCGCACCCCCCTCTAGCACCGCTCCTAAAACCATGGACCTCAACCCTGGTTTTATGGCCCGACGCAATGTTTGGGATTGGCTTTTTGCCCTGATTTTGCTGGCCGGCACAGGCTTTGCCTGGGTGCAATACGGCAGTGCCATGGATGGGTACGAAAAAGGCATTTTGCTGCTGACCACCCCCAGCCTGATCGCCATGGGCTGGTTTTGGCGGCCGCTGCAAAAACTCATGCTCACTGTCGGCGGCCTGTCGCTGCTGGCCATTTGGCTTTACCACGGGCCCGATGGCGTGGCGCACCTAGACCGAGCCGAAGCCGTGTTTGGCCTGAAGTACTTTCTTTCCAGCCAATCGGCCATCTTGTGGATGGGCGTTTTGTGCTTTATCGCCACCGCGTTTTACTGGGTGGCCTTGTTTGCCAAAGGCGAACAAAACGCCTTTGGCCGCATTGCCAGCACCATGGTCTGGGTTGCGGTCACCCTGGCACTGGTCGGCACCATGGTGCGCTGGTACGAAAGCCACCTCATGGGCCCGGACATCGGCCACATTCCGGTGAGCAACCTGTACGAAGTTTTCGTCATGTTCATCTGGATGACGGCCCTGTTCTACCTGTACTACGAAGACCAGTACGCCACCCGGGCACTGGGTGGCTTTGTGATGCTGGTGGTCAGCGCCGCGGTGGGCTTTTTGCTCTGGTACACCGTGGCCCGTGAAGGCCAGGAGATCCAGCCCCTCATCCCCGCTTTGCAAAGCTGGTGGATGAAGCTGCACGTACCGGCCAACTTTATTGGCTATGGCACCTTTGCCATTGCCGCCATGGTCGCTTTTGCCTACTTGATCAAACAGCAGGCCACCGAGACCAAATGGTACAAACTGGCCCCCCTGTGGCTGCTGGGCGTGGCGCTGTGCTTTGAACCGCTGGCCTTCCGCCAGTCACAAGCGGGTGGCAGCAGCTACTGGATTGTGTATGCCGGCATCTCGGCCTTGATCGTTGGCGGCATCTTGGCGCTGCGCAAACCCATTGCCGAGCGCTTGCCCTCGTTTGAAATCCTCGACAACGTGATGTACAAATCCATCGCTGTGGGTTTTGCCTTCTTCACCATTGCCACCGTGTTGGGCGCACTGTGGGCTGCGGATGCCTGGGGCGGCTACTGGAGCTGGGACCCCAAGGAAACATGGGCGCTGATCGTCTGGCTGAACTACGCCGCCTGGCTGCACATGCGCCTCATGAAAGGTCTGCGCGGCACGGTGTCGGCCTGGTGGGCGCTGGTGGGTCTGGCCGTCACCACTTTCGCTTTTCTGGGGGTGAATATGTTCCTCTCGGGTTTGCACAGCTACGGCGAGCTGTAAGCCCAGCACAGGCAGGATCAAAGGCGCACCCTCTGGCTGCGCCTTTTTTTACGACCAGGGTTTGGGCATACTCGGCGGCTTGACTGGCCAAGGAGACACCATGACCGAATTTGTTTTAAGCAGCCCCGACATTCCCACCGGCGGCACCATCCCACAAATTTTTGAATTCAACAGCTTTGGCTGCACAGGGCGCAATGAATCGCCCACCTTGTGCTGGAGCGGCACCCCGGCCGGCACGCAAAGCCTGGCACTGACGGTGTACGACCCCGATGCCCCCAGCGGCAGTGGCTGGTGGCACTGGATGGTCATCGACTTGCCCGCCAACACCACCAGGCTGCAGCCCAATGCGGGCACCGCTGGCAGCACCACCCTGCCCACTGGCGCACGCCAGATTCGCAACGATTACGGCAGCTTTGCCTGGGGCGGTGTCTGCCCACCACCGGGCGACAAACCGCACCGGTATGTGTTCACCGTCCACGCCCTGTCCGTGCCCAAACTGGACGTTCCGGACGATGCGACTGCCGCCTTGGCCGGCTTCATGATCAACGCCAACGCGATTGCCACAGCAAGCTTTACCGCGCACTACGGGCGCTAAACAGCGCTGGTTCAAGCACCACGGGCAGTTACAGGCTGCCCGTGCCTGTTCCCGCACCCTTCATTCATAGAAAGAACGTACCCAATGCAGCCTTCCGAAACCATGCGCCAGGTCAGTTTTGCGCCCTTGCTCCGCGCCAGCGAGGGGCTGACCCAATGGCGGCCGATGGCCTTGGGATTTTTAACCTGGGTGGCCGTCGCGCTCCTGCTGGCCGTTGGTGGGTTTTTAAGCAGCAGCCTCGGCGGTGCGGCTGGCGGGGGGCTGATGGGGTTGTTCGGGCTCTTGGCCATGATTTTGATTGCCGCCGGCATGTCTGGCGCAGGCATTTTGCTCATGGACAAAGCCAAGAATATTGCGCCGCGTTCGATGCTGGATGCCTTTTTAGCGGGCCTGTGGTGCATCCCCAAATTTTTGGGCTTTTACGTGGTGGTGGCGCTGGTGCTGGCGGCCCTGGCCGTGGTCGGTGCCATCGGTTACTTCCTGGCCAAAATTCCTGGGATTGGGCCCCTGTTTTTCTTTGTCCTGCACCCAGTTTTGGTGATCGTGGCCGCAGCGGTGCTCACTTCTTTGCTGTGGGTCGGGTTTCCGCTGTTTACCCCAGCCGTCTGGGAAGGGCGCGGGTTCAAAGAATCCTTGACCCTGGTCATCGCCGTAAGCCGCCAGCGCCTGGTGCCCACCGTGTTGCTGTTTTTGGCCCTCTACGTCGTGGTCTCGGTGATCGGCATGGTGGTCTTTGGGGCCTTGCTGCCGGGTTATTTCTTTATGAGCGGGCTGGCCACCTCCATCCTTGGTGTCGGAATGACCGGCAATGGCTTGGCCGCCATCACCGCCCTCATGAACGGCTATGGCGGCGGCAGTAGCGGCCTGATGTACGCTGGCATTCTGGCCACAGCCCTGATTTTCGGATTGGCTTTTACCTTGATGATGCAAGTGGCCCTGATGGGGGTGAACCTGGTCTATCTCTCGGCCACCGACGGGCTGGATACCGCCGATACCGAAAACGCTTTGAATGCCGGCCTGGACGAAATGAAACGCCGCGCCCGCGAAGCCCAAGAAAAAGCCCGCCTGGCCGCCGAACAAGCCCAGGAAAAAGCCCGCCAAATGGCCGAAGAAGCCAAAGAACGCGCCCGCCAACGCGCGGCCGAGCAGGCCGCTGCCCAGGCTGCCGCCGCAGAGCAAGCCGCAGCACAAGCACAAGCCCAAGCGGCCGCAGTGTTGGCAGCAGAGCAAGCCGAGCAACAGGCTGCTGCTGACCGGTCGGCCGCCGAAACAGCCGCAGCACAAGCTGCCCCGCCAGATGCGCCCCCCCAAGAGCCGACCTTCCTGGCCGAGCCTGCGCCCAGCACCGACCTGCCACCCGCGTCGGCCGCCACAGCCACCTGCCCGCAGTGCCAGCACACCGTGGGCCATGACGATATGTTCTGCGGGGAATGCGGACACCGCCTCAAAGGCTGAACCACCCGCACGCGCACTGTGGAAAGGGTTGCTGCGGCAGCCCTTTTTTATTCTTCCGCCCCAAGCTGCGCCACCAGGGCCGCATCACACCCCACCCCCGCCGCAATCCAGCGCCGCGCCAGCCATTGACGCAACTGCCCCAGCCTGCCCGTAGGGGCATCGCTGATGGCCCCACACAGGTAGCGCTGCTGCGCCTCACTCCAGCGCAATGCCACACAGGCACCGGTGCGCTTGCGCGATAGCACCATGCCCAGCGGGCACGGCTCCAGCAGGCAGCACAGCCCGCAGCCGTTGCAGGGTGCGCCCAGCGCCGGTTGGGGCGGTGCATCGGGGTGGATATGGGCCAAGGTGGTGTGGCGCATAAGGCGGGCGCAGCGCTTTTATGCGGTGGTCACCGGCCCGTGGTTGATGGCCGTGAGCGCTTCATTCACCGCAAAAATACGGCTGCGGATGTCGCGCACCCCGGCTTGCGTCAAACGCTGGCTGTGCATGTTCAGATACGCCTGCGCCTGCTCCTGCGTGTCGAACAGGTACACGCCGCCGGCCTCTTGGGCCTGGGCGTTTTCCGTCCAGATTTTCCAGCGCATGCCGGGTTCTTGGTTGATGCTGTGCGCCAGCTCGGTAAAGGCTTGCACCATCGCCGCGCCAAATGGGCCGGGCATGGGGAAATCGACTTGTAAGAGGTAGGGCATCAAAAAACTCCTTGGTGAAATGCAATAAATATCGGTGCTGCTCAGTATGGCGGCATTCGCTGCATGATTTCCTCTGCAAACGGGGGGTATCCAGAACCCTATCCCTCCCCAGCTCCCACCGTCTGTGCCAACCGCTCGCGCACAGCATCCATTTCTGTCAGCTTCACCGTCTCACCCAGACTGCCATCAGCATTTACCCAGCGCAGCCGGTTGCCATCCGGCGTGAGAAACAGCACCTGGCCATAAACGGGTGGAAAGTGCTGCATCTTGCGGGCTGCGTCCTTGGTGTTTTCTTTCGTCTCCAGCAAGCGTTGCATAGGCGGACTGCCAGGGGTGTGCTCAACGCACACCACAAAATCTGGATAGAAATAATGCTCATGCTCGGCACGCACCACACGCACGGCATACGGCTTTTTATCCGGGTTGCGATGCCACCAGCGTACAAAATCGGCTGCATCCAACGCACGGGCAAAATCACGCTCTAGCTTGTTCAATTTAACGGCACCGTCATACCGCCCCACGCTAAACACAGCACCATCAGACAGCGGAAACACCTGGTCTTGCCACCAGTGCCGTTCGTCCATGAACAAGACGTTCTCCACCTCCTGCGCATCTTCCTTGGACGGCGGTAAAACCCCATAAATGTTTTTGGCAGAAGCCTCCAAAGGCAGGTCTTGCGGAAAAATCATGACATCCGGCAAAGGCTGGGCATCCACCAGCTGGGCCTGCTCGGCAATGGCTTGAAAAATCGCCTCATGCAACTCCTGCGTGCTATCGCGGATCACCCAATGTGCCGCATCACGTGCTAGCCGCACGCGGTCTTGCTCCGTCAGAGCCGCCACTGCTTGGGCAGCCGCCTGCGATTCACCCTGAATTTCGGCCAGCGCCCCATCCAGTGCAAGGCGCAGACGCTGCGTCAGCACCTGCATGATGATGCGGTAGTCCTCATCCTCCACATGCGGCATAGCCTCCAGCGCGGCCACCGCTTCGCGTGCCAGGGCTTGGCGATCGGTCACCACCTGAATCTCCTCTATGTAGCCCTGCCCAGTCGTCAGCTCCTTGTGCAATTCCTTTTGCGTCATGCGGTTCAGCGCAACTTGCAAGGCGGTGCGCTGCAAGGCTGGGCTGATCGGCAGGCTCTGTGCCACTTGCTGGGAAATGGCCGATAAATCCACAAACTCAGGCTTCTCCTCTGTCTTGAGCCTGTCACCCAGCGTCGGCACTGCATGCGGATCGCGCTTGCGGTGATAGGCCTTGAGCCGGTTTTCTGCCAGTGCCGCCAGCACTTCCTCGCGCGTGCTGGGGGGCTGGGCGCGTGCCGGTTTGGCCGCAGGTTCGGGCTGCAAAGCATCCAAATCCTGCGGCGTAAAGCCGAATAAATCTGGCCCCGCCCCGGTGGGCTGCATGGTGGGTGTGCTCCACGGTAAAGCGGCTTGGCCCGCAGGCTCCTCGGCCACCCCGATCGGTAGGGTCGGCTCCGGTAGGCCGAAGGCATACGACAGCGGCGGCTCCTGCGTCGGGCGATTGGTGTAGGCCACGCCGCCAGCCATCGTGCGGCGGGCCATCAACTTCTCCGTCTGCCCTTCCAACTGGCTTTTGATGGCGCTGGTGGCCTGCACAGCCGCTTCATAGCCCGCCTGCGCTTCAGCGTTGCCCAAGTAAACAAACGCTGTATTCAACTCGGGTGGAATCTCCTGCGGCCTGGGAAATGCTTCGCGCACCTGACGCGCCACGCGCATCACGCGGCCAATGAACTGCATGGCAAAGTCCGCATCGTTCACCGGCTTGATGCTGGCCAGCACAAAAGCACGCGGCGCGTCAAAACCCGTGCCAGCGGACTGTTTGAAGATCAGCACCTGCTTGGTGGTGTCGTTGGCAATGGCCGCCATCAGTATCGGGTCAGGCTCGTCGGCAGAGTGCTTGCCGATGGCATCGGGCTGCACACCGCAATGGCGCATCAACTCCTCGGCGGCTTCGTCCACGGTGTTGGCCCCATTGGCTACTTGCACCAACAACAGCGGTACGCACGCCACGCCCTGGTGTGCCAGAAAGCGGGCAATCTGCTGATTGCGTCCCCACGCCTGGCGCAGCACTGTGCGGCGCACATCGGTCAGCTGGGCCATGCTGCCACCCAAGCTATAGATCACAGCCTCGATGTACTTCTTATTCAGCCGCGCAGCCACCACATCGTCGCGGCTGACCGGGAAATGCTCCTGTGCCCCATAGCCCGCGTGGGCCACAAAATCTGTCAGCCGCTGATCCTTGGGCGTGGCCGTGGCCAGCAGCAAATAATCGGCCCGCAACCAATGGGCAAACTTGCCAAACTCGGTGCCCTTGTCCAGCGCAATATGCGCCTCATCCACCACCAGCCCAATCTGCAAGCCCTTCGCACGGGCGCGGGCCAGCAGGGCGGCCAGGGTGCGCACATCGTCATCGCCATCCGCGTCATACCCCTGGGTGCGCCACTGCGCCCGGGCCACCCCCTGAGCGGTGGAAATCAGCACCGTGCCCGCCGCCACCTCTTGGTTGCGCCCCTGGGCCAGCGGCACCGGACGCACATCGGCGGCTTGCTGCAACAAAGCATCGAGCGTTTGCGCCACCAGGGTGACGTAGGGCACAAACCAGAACCACAGCACATCGCGCTGCTGACCAACGCGCTGCAGCACCTGCCCGATCATGAAAGTCTTACCCGCCCCCGTGGGCGCGCGCAGCAGACAAGGCGGCGCAGGCTGGCGCAGCAGGGCGGCGCTGATGTTGGCAATCAGCGTGGCCTGAAATTTCTCTGGCTGCAAGCTGGTGGCCTGGGCCGTCAGGCTCAAGTCCAGCGGCGTCTGCAGCAAATGGGTGCTTGGCAAGGAGGCGGGAGTGTTCATAGGGTTTTTGGAGCTCTTGAAATTTCAAACAAATTGGCACTTAACGCTTATTCAGCAAGCGCTAACAGCTATTGTTTTAATGTTTTAACGCTGGCGTTTGCCACCCTCTTGCCCTTGCAGCAGCACCTGCCGCAGCGAAAGCACCTGCGCCTGCACCCCACGCTGTGCCAGCCAGTGCCCCACAGACTTGGCACGCTGCGCCACGACCAACAGGCGGGCCACGCCATGCTGGGCAGGCAAAGCCAGCAAGACGGCCAGTGCCTGCGGCGTGCTTTCGGTACACAGCACCAGCAGCCAGTCATGGCCCTTGGCAACCATTTGCACGGGTTGCTCACTGCTCTGATTGGGGGCAGTAGCAGTATTGCGCAGGGCCAGCAGGGCGGCGGCATGGGCGGGCGTAGCGTCCAGCACCACATCGGCGGCGTTGAGCTTGTCCAGCTGCAGATAGGCAAACTCGCCGCCTTGCGCCAGGGTGTAACCATCTTTGCCACCGTACCCGGCAATGACGCGGCGCAGCCGCTCGGCGCAGACATCGCGGCACAGGTTTTTGTGCGGCTCCTTGGCCGTGGCCTCGGTGCTGCTGCACAAGATGAAGCGGCGCTGGCCGTTGTCTTCAGCGTTCAGCTCCAGCACCGCCTGGCCAGTGGTGCCGGAGCCGGCAAAGAAGTCCAGCACGATGTCGCCGGGGCGGGTGGCTTGCTGGAGCAGGCCTTTGATGAGCGATAGTGGCTTGGGGTGCGGAAACGCCTTGGAGCCCAAGACATTCTTGACTTCTTCGGTGGCCACACCGCCGCGTGCCGAGCGCAGGGCGAACAGCTCTAGATCGTCCTCACCAACGTCCTCGTTCATGCCGCCAATCCAACTGCTCAAAGGGGCCAGGCGTTCGGCTTCGGGCCGGGCCGTCCAGTGCTCCTTGCGCGAGGGGCGGCCCGGCGCAATGGGTTTGCCCACCCAGAAATCTAGGTCGGGCAGATCGGCACGCAGCAGCGGCGTTTTCTTCTTGGGCAGCATCGGCCCCTTGCCTGCCTTGAGGGCCGCCAGCAGTTCGGCCTTGGTGGCGAAGAACAGCAGTTCCTCGGGCTTGCAGGGCGGAAAGTAGATCAGCCTTTTGGCGATCAGTGCCTCCATGGTGTCGCTGCGCAGGCCAGCCAGTGCTGCCTGAACGGCGGCTTCGTCGCCGTTGCACAGGCGGCGGATGACAGCCTCGGAGGCAAAACGCCAGACGCTGTCCGGGTCGCAGGGATACCAATAGCCGGTGTCTGGGTCTTGGATAGGGTAGTAGGTGTTCTCACGGTCGAGGTAGGAATGCGCCTTGGTCAGGGGCTGCGGCGACCATTCGCCCCGTTTGTCCTTGTCCGGGTTCCGGAACTTGCTGCGATCGGTGGGCCGCCCATTGAAGGCAAAACCTGCGTTGGCGTACACCAGCACATGTTCATGCACATGGCTGAAGCGCTGCGCCAAATCATTCCCAGTGTCTTTCGTGCGCCAAACGAGGCTACCCAGCCGCCGCCCCGGAAACACCTCATCCATCAACAGCTCTAGCCGCGCCCGGTTTTCATCGTTGATGCTGACCAAGATCACGCCGTCGCTGGTCAATAAATCCCGCGCCAGCAGCAGACGCTGGTACAGAAACTCCAGCCATTGGCTGTGCCGCCAGCGGTCGTTCGCGCCCACGAATTTGTCGTTGTACACCCAGTCTTTGTTGCCGGTGTTGTAGGGCGGGTCGATATAAATCACCCGCACCTTGCCCGCGTGGGTGCTGCGCAGCAGGCGCAGGCTGTCGAAGTTGTCGCCTTCGATGATGAGGTTGCGGTGCGCGGCGCAGCCCTCGGGGGCGTGGCCGTATTGCGGCACAACGCGCGGCAGCACCACATCGGCATTCAGCGCCTGGTCGTGTGCGATGGCATCGCGCTCCCAATACAGGCCCAACTTTTGGCGCGTGAGGTGTTCAGCCAGCAGGCGGCGCAGCTCGGGGGCGCTGAGGGTGTCCAGTTGTTGCAGCAGGGCAGATGTGGCATTCATGGTGTGCTTTGTTTTACCAGCGCGTTCGCCGTAGGAGCGGCAGGGGCTGCCGACGGCGGGCTTGGGCGGGGCCTTGGGGTGGATGTGAACGGTGCGGGCCATTTACATGACCGTGGGGCAGGATCAAGAGGCGGTTTTCTCAGTAGGGTCTGCCGCTTTTTCCAACAATGCCACCCCCCGCGCTTGCTGGTTGGCACCGCGTGCGGCACGCAAGGCAAAGCGGGTTTCCATATCGAACTCGGCCAGCAGCAGCGTGGCCATTTCATCCATCAGCCGATTCATGCTTGTGCCCCGATGGCGCGAGAGGGCTTTGAGGCGTTGGTACTTATCGTCGGGCAAACGAATGGTGAGGGCGCTCATGGTGTGTTCTCCTTTAAAAAATGCTCTGGGGTTTGCACCTGAAGGTTGGGAAAGCGCAGCTCGCCCCAAGCCAAGTCTTTGATGTTGCGGCTTACGATCACCGCCGCCCCTGCTGCCACAGCCAGTTCAAACAGGTGGTTGTCTGCTTCATCGGCCACATTGGGCCGCCAACCGTAATAGATGCGCTGCCATTGGCAGGTGGCGATAAAAATATCCAGTAATTCATCGCGTTCGGCAGCGTTCAACCGGGATTGGGCAAACAGCGTAGCCCGGCCCAGCACGGCTTCGTATTCCGCTAGGAGAGCGCTGCCCATGACGGGCTGGTGCTGGCCCCGCAGGCATTGGGCCACCACTTGCCGACAGGCTCCAACGCCCAGGCAGGCTCCGATAAAAACATTGGTATCGACGACAATCAACATGCGTAAATGGTAGCAAATTTGCCACCACTCACGCATTCTGGGCAACCCGGCAGCCCGGATGCTTACCGCCCCAATACCCCCGCCAGCGCCACCCCCGTATGCGTGCCCGCCTGAACCAAATCCTCGGGCGTGCCCTGGGCGACGATGCGGCCGCCGCCAGCGCCGCCTTCGGGGCCGAGGTCGAGCACCCAGTCGGCCTCGGCAATCACGTCCAGGTCGTGTTCGATGACGATCACGCTGTGCCCGGCATCGACCAAGCGGTGCAGCACGCGGATGAGTTTGTCCACGTCGGCCATGTGCAGGCCCACGGTGGGCTCGTCCAGCACGTACAGGGTGTGCGGTGCTTTCTGGCCGCGCCGGCCAATGTCGTCGCGCACCTTGGTCAGTTCGGTGACCAATTTGATGCGCTGCGCTTCGCCGCCCGAGAGCGTGGGGCTGGGCTGGCCCAGCGTGAGGTAGCCCAAGCCCACGTCTTGCAACAGTTGCAGCGGGTGGGCGATGGCGGGCATGGCGGCAAAAAACTCGACGGCCTCGGCCACTTCCATTTGCAGCACCTGGCCAATGTTTTTACCGCGCCAGGTCACGGCCAGCGTTTCGGGGTTGAAGCGGGCACCGTGGCAGGCATCGCAGGGCAGTTTCACGTCGGGCAAAAAGCTCATGGCAATGGTGCGCAGGCCCTGGCCTTCGCAGGCCGGGCAGCGGCCCGCGCCGGTGTTGAAGGAAAAGCGCCCGGCAGCGTAGCCCCGCGCCTGCGCTTCGAGGGTGCCGGCGAACAGTTTGCGGATGGTGTCCCAAAAGCCGATGTAGGTGGCCGGGCAGCTGCGCGGGGTTTTGCCAATGGGGGTTTGATCCACTTCCAGCACGCGGTCGATGCTTTCAAAGCCCGACAGGCCCGTGCAGCCCACCAGCGCCGGGGCCTGGCCGGCATCCATGGCATCGCGCCCGGCTTTGGTTTGGCGCTGGCTAACCCAGGCGGCCACGTTGGTCAGCAGCACATCCCGCGCCAGGGTGGATTTGCCCGAGCCACTCACGCCGGTGACTGCCACCAGGCGCTGCAGCGGCACGCGGGCGGTGACGGTTTGCAGGTTGTGCAGCTGCGCATCATGCACGGCAAGCCAGCGCAGTGTTGCGGGGGTTGCTTCTGTTTCAGGAGCTGTTTGCGCTGATTTTTGCTTGTTTTCAGATTGTTTTGATGCTGAAACCTTTTTATTGCCAGCGGTAGAAGCTTTGTTTTCAGGATCACCCACACTGCGCCGCGCTTGCAGCGGGTGGCGCATGGCGTGCAGCAGGTAGCGGCCGGTTTGCGAATCGGCGGCGCTTTCAATATCGGCCACGCTGCCCTGGGCAATGAGCTGGCCACCACGCCGCCCGGCGCTGGGGCCGATGTCGATGATGTGCTCGGCACGGCGGATGGTGTCCTCGTCGTGCTCGACCACCACCAGGGTGTTGCCTTTGGTGCTGAGTTTGTGCAAAGCGCCCAGCAGGATGCGGTTGTCCCGCGCGTGCAGGCCGATGGTGGGTTCGTCCAACACATAGCACACGCCCTGCAGGTTGCTGCCCAGTTGGGCGGCCAGACGAATGCGCTGGGCTTCGCCGCCAGAGAGGGTGGGCGCCCCCCGGTCGAGGGTGAGGTAGCCCAGGCCGACTTCCTGCAAAAACTCCAGACGGCTGGCGATTTCGGGCAGCAGGTCGCGGGCAATGTCGCTTTCGCGTTGCGTCAAGCGCCCGGCCAGCGCCAAGTGCGCGGCCCACTGGCGCAGGTCGTCCACGCTCAGGCGGGCCAGATCGGTGATGCGCTGCCCGGCAAAGCGCACGGCGCGGGCGGTGGCGTTCAGGCGCGTGCCGTGGCAGCTGGGGCAGGCCACTTCGGCCAGGTCTTCCACCTCTTGACTGGCAAAGCCGATTTCGCGGCCCCGGTTGTCTTCGGCCAGTTGGCTGTCGTCGTACACCTTGCGCTGGTCTTTATTGAGCTGCACGCCCGTGCCCACGCAATCGGGGCACCAGCCGTGCTTGCTGTTGTAGCTGAACAGGCGCGGGTCCAGCTCGGCATAGCTGGTGGCGCACACCGGGCAGGCGCGTTGGGTGGAGAAGGCTTGCACGCTGCCCATGCCACTGCCGTCGCCACCCGCCCCCAGCGCGGCGGCCAGATCGTCGATGCCGTGCAGCACCTGCACCACGCCCTTGCCCAGCTCCAGCGCCTGGGCCAGGTGCTGGCGCAGCGTGGCCTCGTCAGCGGCGCTGACCAAGACGCTGGCCACGGGCAGCTCAATGCTGTGCTCTTTAAACCGATCCAACCGGGGGAATCCGGTGGTCGGCAGAAACGCCCCGTCCACGCGCAAATGCGTGTAGCCGCGCGGGCGGGCCCAGTCGGCCAGCTCGGTGTAAACGCCCTTGCGGTGGCTGACCAGCGGGGCCAGCAGGCCAATCACCTGCCCGCTGAAGCGGGTGATGAGCTGGGCGGCGATGCTGTCCAGGCTTTGCGGCTGCACCGGCGCATCGTCGTGGATGCAGTGCTGGGTGCCCAGCTTGACGTAGAGCAGGCGCAAAAAGTGCCAGACCTCGGTGGTGGTGCCCACGGTGGATTTGCGCCCGCCGCGCGACAGGCGCTGCTCAATCGCCACGGTGGGCGGGATGCCATACACGGCATCCACCTCGGGCCGCCCGGCGGGCTGGACGATGCTGCGCGCGTAGGCGTTGAGCGACTCCAGGTAACGGCGCTGGCCTTCGTTGAACACAATGTCAAACGCCAGCGTGGATTTGCCCGAGCCGCTCACGCCGGTAATCACGTTGAACTTGCCGTGCGGAATCTGCACGCTGAGGTTTTTCAGGTTGTGCTCTTTGGCGTTAATCACTTCGATAGCACGGGGCGCAACAGGGGTGTGCTTTTTTGCCGATTTTGTTTGAAATTTTGCCCCCGCCTCGGCCACGCTGTGCCCGTCCAGGCCCAGGGCCTGCTCATAGTCGCGCAGCGCCTGCGCGGTGTGCGAGCCGGTCATTTGCCGCAGCTCTTCGGGCGTGCCCTGGGCGACGATGTGGCCGCCGCCATCGCCGCCTTCCGGCCCCAGGTCAATCAGCCAATCGCTGGCGCGAATCACGTCCAGGTTGTGCTCGATGACGATCAGGCTGTGCCCGGCATCCAGCAGCTTCCTCAGCGCCCGCATGAGCTTGGCGATGTCTTCAAAGTGCAGGCCGGTGGTCGGCTCGTCAAACAAAAACAGCGTGCCTTTGCGGGCCAGGTTTTGGCGCGATTTGGCCTGGGTTTTGGCGGCTTCGGCCAAGAAGCCGGCCAGCTTCAGGCGCTGCGCCTCGCCGCCGGACAGGGTGGGCACGCTTTGGCCCAGCTGCACATAGTCCAGCCCCACATCCACAATGGGCTGCAGGGCGCGAAGTACCTCGGCATCTTGGGCAAACAGCTGCGCGGCCTCGGCCACGGTGAGCGCCAGCACATCGGCCACATTCAGCAACCGCCCGCCGCGCTCGATGCGCACTTCCAGCACCTCGGGGCGGTAGCGCTGGCCGTTGCAGTCCGGGCAGCGCAGGTACACGTCGCTTAAAAACTGCATCTCCACATGCTCAAAGCCCGAGCCGCCACAGGTCGGGCAGCGCCCGTCGCCGGTGTTAAAGCTGAACTTGCCGGCGGTGTAGCCGCGCTGGCGCGACAGCGGGGCGCAGGCAAACAGCTCGCGCAGGCTGTCCCACGCGCCCACGTAGCTCACGGGGTTGGAGCGGGCGGTTTTGCCAATGGGCGATTGATCCACCCACAGCACATCGGCCAGTTGTTCCGCGCCCAGCAGGCGCGTAAAGGCCCCGGCGCTTTCCGTGGGCTTGCCAAAGTGGCGCAGCAACGCGGGCACCAGCACATCTTGAATCAAGCTGGATTTGCCCGAGCCGGACACGCCCGTCACCGTCACCAGCCGTTGCAGCGGAAAGGCCACGTCGATGTTTTGCAGGTTGTGTGCGCTGGCGCCTTCCAGAATCAGCTTTGGGGTGCTGTCTTGCACCGGGCGCTTGAAGCCAAAGCCGACCTGCTTGCGCCCGCCCAGATAGGCACCGGTGAGCGTGTCGGCACCGCGCAACTCCTGCGGCGTGCCATCAAACACGATCTGCCCGCCGCGCGCACCCGGGCCGGGGCCCATGTCCAGAATGCGGTCGGCAGCCAGCATGACGGCGGGGTCGTGCTCCACCACCACCAGGGTGTTGCCCGCGTCTTTCAGACGCTGCATGGCCAGGTTGATGCGCTGCATGTCGCGCGGGTGCAGGCCAATGCTGGGCTCATCCAGCACAAACAAGGTGTTCACCAAACTGGTGCCCAGCGCCGTGGTCAGGTTGATGCGCTGCACCTCGCCGCCCGACAGGGTGCGGCTTTGCCGGTCCAGCGTCAGGTAGCCAATGCCGACATCGCACAGATAGCGCAAGCGGGTTTCGATCTCTTCCAAAATCAAAGCTTGTGCCGCTTGTTCTGCTTGGTTTTCAGAAGGGTTTGTTGCTGAAATGCTTGCTGAATCAGCGGGTACAGCTTCTTTTTTAAGTTCTTGAAAAAATGTTTGCAGCCGCACCAGCGGCAACTGCATCACATCGTGCAGGCACAGGCCGGGCAGCGCTTCCAGCTGCTGGCGGCTCCAAGTTACGCCGTGGGGCATGAAGCGCTGCGCGGGCGGCAGCACCGCATCGGCTTGCTGCTTGCTGCCCACGCGCCACAGCAGGCTCTCTGGCCCCAGGCGCGCCCCGCCGCAGCACGGGCAGGCGGTGTAGCTGCGGTATTTGGAGAGCAGCACGCGAATGTGCATCTTGTAGGACTTGCTCTCCAGGTAATCAAAAAAGCGGCGAATGCCGTACCACGTCTGCTCCCACTTGCCGTTCCAGCGCGGCGAGCCGTCCAGCACCCAATCGCGCTGCGCGGGCGTGAGCTTGCCCCAGGCAATATCGCGCGGAATGCCCTCGGCCTCGGCGTGGCGCAGCAGGTCGTCTTGGATTTCTTTCCACGCCGGGGTTTGGATGGCTTTGATGGCACCGGTGCGCAGCGTGAGCTTGTCGTTGGGCACGACCAAATTCCAATCGACGCCAATCACCCGGCCAAAGCCCCGGCATTCCGGGCAGGCACCGGCGGCCGAGTTGAAGGAAAACAGCGCCGGCAGCGGCGCTTGGTAGCTGATGCCACTCTCGGGGCAATGCAAGCCCAGGGCGAATTTCCAGATTTCGGGTTCCGGGGCATCGGTCAGCGCATACACCTGCATCAGCCCCTGGCCGCGCAGCAACGCCAGCTCGATGGCCTCCATCACCCGGCTGCGCTCGGCGTTGCCCATGCGAAAGCGGTCGGCCACCACGTCCAGCACTTTCACGCTGGTCGGTTTGGCGGCTTTTTTGCCTTTTTCAGGCGCAGGGGCGGGTTTTTCCAGCGTGCGCTCGGCCTGGATTTTGGTAAAGCCGCTGGCCAGCAGCCACTGCTGCACTTCGTCGGCGCTGGTGCTGGCGGGCAGCTCCACGGCAAAGGTCAGCACCAGGCGCGGATCGCCCGCCGCCTGGGCGCGTTCCTGCAACTGGGCGTAGATGCTGTCTGCCGTGTCGTGGCGCACGGGCTGGGCGGTCTGCCGGTCAAACAGCGCCCCGGCGCGGGCAAACAAGAGCTTGAGGTGGTCGTTCAGCTCCGTCATCGTGCCCACGGTGGAGCGGGAATTGCGCACCGGGTTGGTCTGGTCGATGGCAATCGCTGGCGGCACCCCCTCGACCTTGTCCACGGCGGGCTTGTCCATGCGATCGAGAAACTGCCGCGCATAGGCGCTGAAGGTTTCCACATAGCGCCGCTGCCCCTCGGCATACAGCGTGTCGAACACCAGCGACGACTTGCCCGACCCGCTGGGGCCGGTGACCACCGTCAGCTCCCCGGTGCGGATGTCCACATCCAGATTCTTCAAATTGTGCTGGCGCGCGCCGTGGATGCGGATAAGACCGTGGGGGGAATCAGAGGACGACATGGCAGGGGGCAAAAATCAGGGGGCTTTATTGTAGGAAGCCGCCCCTGGCCTTGCGCTGCCCACCGTCAATGTGGGCGCGACATCAAGCCGCCGGTTGCACGCTGAGGCGCAACCCCAGCGCGTGCATGACCTTGAGGATGGTTTCAAAGCGCGGGCTGGCATCCACACGCAGGGCTTTATAAAGCGCTTCGCGGCCCATGCCCGCCTCGGCAGCAATTTGCGTCATACCCCGGGCACGGGCAATCACGCCCAGGGCATGGGCCAGTTCGCCGGGGTCGCCCTCCTCCAGCACCAGGGTGAGGTAGGCGGCAATGTCCTGCTCATCGCGCAGTTGTTCGGCCATATCAAAGGGGCGGGTGGTGGTGGGCATGGCTTACTCCGGTAAGGTTTTGGACAGGGCGATGGCAGCAGCAATATCGGCTTGCTGAGTGGATTTATCGCCACCACCCAGCATGACGATCAAGATGGGCCCGCGCTGGATGTAGTACATGCGCCAGCCAGCGCCGAAAAATTCACGCATTTCAAAAACCCCTTCACCAACGGGCTGGACATCACCCAGCAAACCGCGCATGGCTTTGTCCAGACGACGCGATAAGCGAATGCGTGTCATGTGGTCTTTCAGGCTGTCCAGCCACGCATCAAAGGCTTCGGTGGTTTCAACTTGCATGGTGAAATTGTATTCGATCGAATACAAATTGGCGATGATTACATCGAGACATGCAGCAACCTCGGCAACTCCAACATATCGCGCAGCACCCGCTGGGCACCGGCGGCCAGCAGCGCTTCGGGGGTGGTGTGGCCCCCCTCCCAAGGGCAATAGCCCCAGACGGTAGCCCCGGCGGCCAGGCCCGCTTGCAGGCCGGGCAAGGCATCTTCAATCACCAGGCAGCGGTGCGGGTCGCGTTGCAGGGAGGCGGCGGCGGCCAGGTACACATCGGGGAAGGGCTTGGTGCGCGGCAGGTCGTGGCCGCTGAAGATGTGCGGGTCGAACAGCGGCAGCAGGCCCACTTTGTCCAGCTGCATCAGCACCTTGGCCTTGTCCGCGCCGCTGGCCACGGCGATCTTGCCGCCCAGCAGGGCATGGCATTGCTGCACGGCGGCGACCGCGCCGGGGATGGCCTGCAGGTGGGCGTGCAGCCCTTGGTCGCGCAGGGCGTAGAAAGCGGCCATCCAGGCATCGGTGAGCGGCTGGCCGGTTTCGCGTTCAATGCGAGCGGTTTCGCTGCGCACGGTTTTGCCGATGAAGATTTGCAGGCACTCGGCCTCGGAAATGGCCCAGCCCGAGGCGTTGAGCATGGTGTGCAGGGCGCGATTGGTGATGTATTCGCTATCGACGAGCACGCCGTCGCAATCGAACAAAATGGCTTCAAACAACATGTTGCTTTACCCGATCTGCTTTATCTGATGTGCTTTATCCGTTCCATTCAGCCGCCAAACTCCGCCGCCAGGGCTTGCGCACGGGCCTGGGCCTGGCGCATGGCGGCCACAAAGTGCGCGGGCACCTGTTGCGCCTGCAGGTGGCTAATGGCCGCTTGGGTGGTGCCGCCCTGGCTGGTCACGCGCTGGCGCATGACCTCGGGCGCTTCCCCTGAGCGGGCCGCCAATTCGGCAGCGCCCTGAAAGGTGGCCACCGCCAGCTGGTGCGCTTGTGCGGGGGTGAGGCCCATGTCGGTGCCGGCCTGAATCATGGCCTCCAGGAACAGAAACACATACGCGGGGCCAGAGCCCGAAAGCGCCGTCACCGCATCCAGCTTGTCCTCGGTGTCCACCCAAAGCCATTGGCCCGTGGTGGCCACAATGCGCTCTGCCAGGGCGCGGCCCTCGGCAGCCACCGCTTCGCCGGCAAACAGGCCCGTCATGCCCCGCCCCACCAGCGCGGGCGTGTTGGGCATGGCGCGAATGATGCGCTCACTGCCCAGCCACGCGGCAATGCTGGCGGTGGTGATGCCGGCGGCCACACTCAGGTGCAACGCCGCCCCCGTGTGGGGCGCGGCCGCCAAGGCAGCCTCTTTAAACGTTTGCGGTTTAACAGCCCAGACGATGAGCGCCGCACGCGCCAGTTGGGGGCCGGGGGTGGCCGCTGCTTCGATGCCAAAGCGTTCGTGCAACGCCGCGCGGGCCTGGTCCCAGGGTTCGACCACTTCAATCTGGCTGGCTGGATGGCCCTGGCTGGTCAGCCCGCCAATGATGGCGCTGGCCATGTTGCCGCCGCCGATAAAGGCGATAACGGGGTGCGATGGGGTAGGTGTTGGTGCAGGCATAGGGGAATGATGGTGGGGTTGTGTACAGAGGGGGCAGAGGCACCGCGATTGTGCTGGTGCCCGGTGGCGGAGAAGCAATCAAGCAAGGCGCTGCGGGCGGCAGCCTCAGGAAAGCGTCCCATCCACATAGCGCCAGCGCAGCAGGCCATCGACCATTTCGCGCACAAAACGGCTGCGCTCGTGCAGGCGCACAGCGCGGCCTTGTTGGCGATAGCGGGCGACGAACTCTACGCTGGCGTGGTGCGCATCCATGGCAGTGAACGATTTCACTTCCAGGCCCAGCCATTGGGTGGCCGGGCCAAATTCCAACGCCGCCGGGCGGGTATCGGGGTGCCAAGTGGCAAGCAGGTAGGCGGCATCTTCCCGCACAAAGGCGCTGTAGCGCGAGCGCATTAAATGCTCGGCATCCGGCGCAGCGGTGTCGGCGTAGTGGTCAATAAAACGGCCACAGCAGGCGACGTAAGCGATGGGCTGGGTTTGGCGGCCTTTGGTGTGGGTGCGGCCACAAGGGCAAAAATCAGAAACAAGTGCAGAGCGGGACATCAGCCGATTGTCACGGACAGGCGGCGCAGCGCGAAAAACTAGGACAAGTCCTAGGGATGAAAGCGCATGGGAAGTTTACGTAAACGTCAATAATGGCGAGATGCACAAAAATCACAAAGACTCTGCACCCCAACCGACCTATTCGATTGGCGATTTGGCCAAGGAATTTGACCTGACCACCCGCGCTATTCGGTTTTATGAAGACATGGGCCTGCTCGAACCCCAGCGCGAGGGCACCGGGGGCCGCACGCGCACCTACAGCGCCCGTGACAGGGCGCGACTCAAGCTCACGCTGCGGGCCAAGCGCCTGGGCCTATCGCTGACCGAGGCCAAAGAAATTATTGACTTGTACGAAAGCCCGCGCGATTCGGGGGCGCAGCTGCAAAAATTTTTGCAAGTCTTGGCCGAACACCGCCAGCAATTGGAAGAGCGCATGCAAGACATCCAACTCACTTTAGACGAAGTGCGGGCCCAAGAAAAAGAAGCGCAACAACTGCTGCGCAAGCTTGGCACACGGGAATCTACGTAATTGACGTTTACGTAAAGGTAAATAAAACTTAGCAAATCGAGGAGACACCATGGACCACTTCCCCCCTTTAGAGGCCGCTGCCACCGAGCGCATTCACGCCAGCTTTGCCAAGCAGGGTGCCATGACCACGGTAGGGGCGCGGCTGACGCATCTGGCACGGGGGCAGGTGCATCTGTGCTTTGACTGGGCCCCGGTGCTGACGCAGCAGCATGGTTTTATCCACGCCGGGATGATGGCCACGGTGCTGGACTCGGCCTGCGGCTATGCGGGCCTGTCGGTGATGCCGCTGGAGGCCGGCGTGCTGTCCATTGAATTCAAGATCAACCTGCTGGCTCCGGCCAAAGGGCAGAGCTTTCGCTGCGAAGGGGTGGTGCTCAAACCTGGGCGCACCATCGTCGTGACCGAAGGCCGTGCCTACGCCATCGATGGAGGCCAAGAAAAACTGGTCGCCACCATGAACTGCACCCTGATGGCGCTGGAAAACCGCCCTGGCATTGCTGCGGTGTAAGCCAAAGCGCTGAAATTTTTAAAATTCTCAATATTTTTCAAGGAGATAACCATGACCAACCTGCCCGGCCTGAACTTCCAGCTTGGTGAAGACATTGATGCCCTGCGCGATGCGGTGCGCGACTTTGCCCAAGCCGAGATCGCCCCCCGCGCCGCCGAGGCCGACCACACCGACCAGTTCCCCATGGACCTGTGGCAAAAGTTTGGTGACCTGGGCGTGCTGGGCATCACCGTGGGCGAGGAATACGGCGGTGCCAACATGGGCTACCTGGCGCACATGGTGGCGATGGAGGAAATCTCGCGCGCCAGTGCCTCGATCGGCCTGTCCTACGGGGCGCACTCCAACCTGTGCGTAAACCAGATCAACCGCAACGGCAACGCCGCGCAAAAAGCCAAATACCTGCCCAAGCTGATTTCCGGCGAGCACATCGGCGCGCTGGCCATGAGCGAGCCCGGCGCAGGCTCAGATGTCATCAGCATGAAGCTCAAGGCCGAGGACAAGGGCGGCTACTACCTGCTCAACGGCAACAAAATGTGGATCACCAACGGCCCCGATGCCGACACCCTGGTGGTCTATGCCAAAACCGAACCCGAACTGGGCGCGCGCGGCGTGACCGCCTTTTTGATCGAAAAAGGCATGAAGGGCTTTTCCGTCGCGCAAAAGCTGGACAAGCTGGGCATGCGCGGCAGCCACACCGGCGAGTTGGTCTTCCAAAACGTGGAAGTGCCGGCTGAGAACGTGCTGGGCACCGTCAATGGCGGCGCCAAGGTGCTGATGAGCGGCCTGGACTACGAACGCGCCGTGCTCACAGGCGGCCCGCTGGGCATCATGCAGGCGGTGATGGACAACGTGGTGCCCTACATCCACGACCGCAAGCAGTTTGGCCAAAGCATTGGCGAGTTCCAGCTCATCCAGGGCAAGGTGGCCGATATGTACACCGTGCTGCAGGCGGGCCGCAGCTTTGCCTACACGGTGGCCAAAAACCTGGACATGCTGGGCCAGGAGCACGTGCGCCAGGTGCGCAAAGACTGCGCCAGCGTGATTTTGTGGACCGCCGAAAAAGCCACCTGGATGGCCGGCGAGGGCATCCAAATCCATGGCGGCAACGGTTATATCAACGAGTACCCCCTGGGCCGCCTGTGGCGCGATGCGAAACTCTACGAAATCGGCGCAGGCACCAGCGAGATCCGCCGCATGCTGATCGGCCGCGAGCTCTTCGCCGAAACTTGTTGATTTAACCCACGAAACCTCTTAAAGGAGCCCTATGCCCACGACGACCATCGACGACCTCTTAGCCAATAACCGCGAATGGGCCCAGCGCGTCGAATGCGAGCGTCCCGGCTTTTTCACCAAACTGACCGAGCAACAAAACCCCAAATACATGTGGATTGGTTGCTCGGACAGCCGGGTGCCCGCCAACCAAATCAGCGGCCTGGAGCCGGGCGAGGTGTTTGTCCACCGCAACGTGGCCAACGTCGTCGTGCCCAGCGACTTGAACTGCCTCTCGACCATTCAATACGCCATTGACCAGCTCAAGGTCGAGCACTTGATGGTCGTGGGCCACTACGGCTGCGGCGGCGTGCTGGCGGCCCTGGAAGAATTGCGCGTGGGCCTGGCCGACAACTGGATTCGCCACGTCAAAGACGTGCGCGTCAAGCACTACCACCTGATCAAAAACACCGCCGTGCAGCACCGCCACGATGTGCTGTGCGAGCTGAACGTGATTGAGCAGGTGATGAACGTCGCGCAAAGCACCGTCATGCAAGATGCTTGGGCCCGTGGCCAAAAAGTCACACTGCACGGCTGGTGCTACAGCCTGAAAAACGGCTTGATCACCAACCTGGAAATCACCCTGCCCGGCGTGGGCGGCCTGTACGACGTGCATGAACGGGCCGTGGAACTGGTCGCTACCCGCGAGCGCAGCTAACCCCCTGAATTTCCCCCCCCCTCAACCAGCGCCCCGGCGCTGGTTTTTCTACACCCAGGAGAACACAACATGTCCCACCAGCAAGACCCCGTCGTCATCGTCAGCGCCGTGCGCACCCCCATGGGGGCCTTCCAGGGCGGTTTTTCCGACCTGGCCGCGCACGACCTGGGCGGCGCTGCGATCAAGGCCGCCGTCGCGCGCGCCGGCATCGCCCCGGAAAAAGTCGAAGAAGTGCTGTTTGGCAACTGCCTGATGGCCGGCCAGGGCCAAGCCCCCGCCCGCCAAGCCGGTTTCAAAGGCGGCCTGCCGCAAAGCACCGGTGCTGTCACCCTGTCGAAAATGTGCGGTGCGGGCATGGAAGCGACCATCCTGGCGCACGACCAGATCGTGGCCGGCAGCCGCGAGGTCATGGTTGCGGGCGGCATGGAGAGCATGACCAACGCCCCCTATTTGCTGAAAAAAGGCCGGGGCGGCTACCGCATGGGCCACGACAAGGTGTTTGACCACATGATGCTCGACGGCCTGGAAGACGCTTACGAAGCGGGCCGCAGCATGGGCACCTTTGGCGAAGACTGCGCCGCCAAATACCAATTCACCCGCGAGCAACAGGATGCCTTTGCCATCGCCAGCGTGACGCGGGCCCAGCAAGCCATTGAATCGGGCGCGTTCAAGGCCGAAATCACCCCCGTGACCTTCCAGACGCGCAAGGGCGAAGTGACCATCGACCAAGACGAAGGCCCCTTGAAAATCCGCACCGACAAAATCCCCACCCTGCGCCCCGCCTTCAAAAAGGACGGCACCATCACCGCTGCCGCCAGCTCCAGCATCAACGACGGCGCTGCCGCCCTGGTGCTGATGCGCCAATCAACCGCGCAACAGCTGGGCTGCACGCCGCTGGCCAAAATCGTCGCCCACGCCACCCACGCGCAAGCGCCGGAATGGTTCACCACCGCCCCGGTGGGGGCCACCGAAAAGGCACTGAAAAAAGCCGGTTGGAAGGTCGAAGATGTTGATCTGTGGGAAATCAACGAAGCCTTTGCCGTGGTGCCCATGGCGCTGATGGCCGACCTGAAGGTGCCGCACGAAAAGGTAAACGTCAATGGCGGTGCCTGCGCCCTGGGCCACCCGATTGGGGCCAGCGGTGCCCGCATCATCGTCACCCTGCTGCACGCCTTGCAGGCCCGGGGCCTGAAAAAAGGCCTGGCCACGCTGTGCATCGGCGGCGGCGAGGCCACAGCCATGGCGGTCGAGTTAATCTAAAAAAATAGCTGTTTCCGCTTTTAAATAAACAGTTTTAATGTGTTTTCACTTTGAAATGCTTTGTTTTCAAGCGGAAACAGCTCACCAAAATATTTGCCTAGCGGGCAGCCCATTTACCTTCAGGAGAGCCAGATGCTACTGACCCCAGACCAACACATGGTGCGCGATGCCATGCGCGAGTTTGTGCAGTCCGAAATCACCCCCCACGCCGCCCGCTGGGACAAAGAGCACCACTTCCCCAAAGATGTCCACCAGGGCCTGGCCGCGCTGGGCGCTTACGGCATCTGCGTGCCCGAGGAATACGGTGGCGCGGGGCTGGACTACCTCAGCCTGGCGCTGGTGCTGGAAGAAATCGCCGCCGGTGACGGCGGCACCAGCACCGCCATCAGCGTGACCAATTGCCCGGTGAACGCCATCCTCATGCGCTACGGCAATGCGGCGCAAAAGCAGCAATGGCTCACGCCCCTGGCGCGCGGCGAGATGCTGGGCGCGTTTTGCCTGACCGAGCCGCATGTCGGCTCGGACGCTTCGGCCCTGCGCACCACGGCGGTGAAAGAGGGCAAGGAGTATGTGCTCAACGGGGTGAAGCAATTCATCACCAGCGGCAAGAACGGCCAGGTGGCCATCGTCATTGCCGTCACGGATAAAACCGCAGGCAAAAAAGGCATGAGCGCCTTCATCGTGCCCACCAGCAACCCCGGCTACCAGGTGGCGCGGCTGGAAGACAAGCTGGGCCAGCACAGCAGCGATACCGCGCAAATCAATTTGGACGACTGCCGCATCCCCGCCGAGAACCTGATCGGTGCCGAGGGCGAGGGCTACAAAATTGCCCTCTCGGCCCTGGAGGGTGGGCGCATCGGCATCGCCGCGCAAAGCGTGGGCATGGCCCGCGCGGCCTTTGAATGCGCCCTGCAGTACAGCAAAGAGCGCGAGAGCTTTGGCCAGCCCATCTTTAACCACCAGGCCGTGGGCTTTCGCCTGGCCGACTGCGCCACGCAGATTGAGGCGGCGCGCCAGCTGATTTGGCACGCAGCCAGCCTGCGCGATGCCGGCCTGCCCTGCTTGCAAGAAGCGGCCATGGCCAAACTCTTTGCCAGCGAGATGGCCGAGCGCGTGTGCAGCGCCGCCATCCAGACGCTGGGCGGCTACGGCGTGGTGAATGACTTCCCGGTGGAGCGCATCTACCGCGATGTGCGCGTGTGCCAAATCTACGAAGGCACCAGCGACGTGCAAAAAATCATCATCCAGCGCGGCCTGGCGTAGGCACGCGCCCCGCGCAGCCGCAGGCGCTGCGTCCCCAGCAAAACGCCCCGCAGGTTGCGGGGCGTTTTCAATGGCAGGTGCGCCAAGCGATGCTTAATTTTTAAATTCCGGCGTTTGCTTGCTCATGCCCGCCACCATGGCGGCCATCAGGTCGTCGCTTTGCAGCATGGCCGCGTTCCAGGTGGCCACATGGTTCAGGCCATCGGCCACGCTGTGGTCGCGGGCGTAGTTGAGCATTTCCTTGCTGCCCCGAATCGACAAGGGCGATTTGGCGGCAATCTGCCGGGCAATTTCCTGCACGCCTGCGTACAGCGCCGCGCGGCTGTCAAACACGCGATTGACCAGGCCGATCTGCTGCGCCTCGGCCGCGCCCAGGGTGCGCCCGGTGTAGGCCAGTTCGCGGGTAATGCCCTGGCCCACCAGCTTGGGCAAGCGCTGCAAGGTGCCCACATCGGCCACCATGCCAATGTCGATTTCCTTGATGCAAAAGCTGGCCTCGCTGCTGGCATAACGCATATCGGCGCACACCACCAGATCGACCCCGCCGCCAATGCAGGGGCCGTGGATGGCGGCCAGCACGGGCTTGCGGCAGCGCTCCAGGCTGGTCAGGGTGTCTTGCAAATCCAAAATCACGCGGCGCAGCTTTTCGCGCTGGCGGCCTTCGCAGTCGTCGGCAATCTGCGCGGGCATGGACATCATCATCTGCAAATCAATGCCGGAGCAAAACAGCTTGCCCTCGGCCTGCAGCACGGCCACGCGCACCTCGGGCGTGCGGTCCACCCACTCAAAGGCCTGGCGAATTTCCTGCCACATGGCGGCGTTCATGGCGTTGGCCTTGTCGGCGCGGTTCAGGGTGACGGTGGCAATGTGCTGGTCCAGCGTGACGCGCAGGGTGCTCAATTCCAGGGCCGCATCTGCGGCATTGTTTTTGGCATCATTTTGGCCATTAGCGCTTTTTGCATCTGCGTTAGCAGCTACGGTTTTAGATTGATTGCAGGGGTCCAGGCGCAGCGCCAGCTCCGTGCCCTGCTGGATGGCGCGTTTGGCATCGAGCTCGGCGGCCTTGTCGGCCCCGCCAATCAGGTGCACGGTCACGCCCTGGGCCTGCAGCGCGGCCTGCAGTTCGCGGTTGGGGTCTTGGCCAGCGCAGACGATGACGTTGTCCACCGCCAGCAGCCGGTCTTGGCCCTCCACCGTGATGTGCAGGCCCGCATCGTCAATCTTGCGGTACGTCACGCCGGCCAGCATCTGCACGCCCCGGTTTTTCAGCCCCGTGCGGTGAATCCAGCCCGTGGTTTTGCCCAGGCCCGCGCCCACCTTGCTGCTCTTGCGCTGCAGCAGGTAAATCTGGCGTGGCGCAGCGGGAATCTGCCCAGGCTGAACCCCGCCGCGCTTCGCGCCCGTGGTGTCCACACCCCATTCGGCAAAAAATTGGGCTGGGTTGAGGCTGGTGCTCTCACCCTCGTGCAACAGGTATTCGCTCACGTCAAAGCCAATGCCGCCTGCACCAATCACGGCCACGGTCTGGCCCACGGGCTTTTTGTCGCGCAGCACGTCCAGATAGCCCAGTACCTTGGGGTGGTCCATTCCCTCAATCTGCGGCAGGCGCGGGCGAATACCGGTGGCCAGCACCACGTGCTTGAAGCCCGCCTGCACCAAATCGTCTGCCGCCACGTGCTGCCCCAATTTGACGGTCACGCCGCTGTGCTTGAGGCGCTCGCCAAAGTAGCGCAGGGTTTCGTAAAACTCCTCCTTGCCCGGAATTTGCTTGGCAATGTTGAACTGGCCGCCAATCTCGTGACCAGCGTCCAACAGCGTCACCTCCAGCCCACGCTGGGCCGCTTCGGTGGCAAAGGCCAGACCCGCTGGGCCAGCGCCAACCACGGCAATGCGCTCTTTTTGCGCGGCCGCTGGCAGGGGCTGCGGCACCAGAATGGTTTCATGGCAAGCGCGGGGGTTCACCAGGCAGGAAGTGATCTTGCCCGCAAAGGTGTGGTCCAAGCAGGCCTGGTTGCAGCCAATGCAGGTGTTGATGTCCTGCGCGCGCCCGGCAGCCGCCTTGTTCACAAACTCCGGGTCGGCCAAGAAGGGCCGCGCCATGCTCACCATGTCGGCCTGGCCGCTGGCGAGGATGTTTTCTGCCACATCAGGGGTGTTGATGCGGTTGGTGGCCACCAGTGGAATGCCGACCTTGCCCTTGAGCTGCTCGGTCACCCAGGCAAAGGCGGCGCGCGGCACCTTGGTGGCAATGGTGGGAATGCGGGCCTCGTGCCAGCCAATGCCAGTGTTCAAAATCGTCACACCCGCCGCTTCCAGCGCCTGCGCCAGTTGCACCACTTCATCCTGCGTGGAGCCGCCTTCGACCAGGTCGAGCATCGACAGGCGGAAGATGATGATGAAGTGCTGGCCCACCCGCGCGCGCGTGCGGCGCACGATCTCCAACGCAAAGCGGATGCGGTTCTCGTAGCTGCCGCCGTACTCGTCGTCGCGCTGGTTGGTCTGTGCGGCGATGAATTCGTTGATCAGGTAGCCCTCGGAGCCCATGATTTCCACACCGTCATAGCCCGCGCTTTGCGCCAGGGCGGCGGCGTTGGCGTAGTCCTCCACCGTTTGTTGCACTTCTTGGGTGGTCAATGCCTTGGGGGCAAACGGGCTGATGGGGGCTTTGAGGGCGCTGGGTGCCACCAGCTGCGGGTGGTAGGCGTAGCGACCAAAGTGCAGGATTTGCATGCAAATCTTGCCGCCTGCGTCATGCACGGCCTGCGTTACCACCCGGTGCTTGTCGGCCTCGGCCTGCGAAGTCATGGCCGCGCCGCCGGGCATGGGCCGGCCCGCTTCGTTGGGGGCAATGCCGCCGGTCACGATCAGGCCCACGCCGCCCTTGGCCCGCTCGGCGTAAAACGCCGCCATGCGCTCAAAGCCATTGGGCGCTTCTTCCAGCCCCACGTGCATGGAGCCCATGAGTACGCGGTTTTTCAACGTGGTAAAGCCCAGGTTCAGCGGGGCCAGCAAGTGAGGGTAAGGGGATGCAGTGGATGCAATGGCAGCAGTAGCGGTCATGGAATGTCCTTGGCAAATCAAAATGCGCAGCAAATACCGGCAAAAATGCACGGCCGTTCTATTATTGTGGCATTTAAAGATATTGTTTTGGCGTTACCTAGGGGACACTCTTTAGAATGAAAAGGCTGTGCTCCTTTTTTATGCTGCCTACGCTTTAGCCTGTCATGGTCGAAAAATCCCCCTCTACTCTTGCCCGCGAAGCGCTTAGGCTGTTGTTTTCACGGGAGCAACCACCTACTCCTGAAAACTACCAAGCGGCTTACTACGAAGCCGCTGGGACGATTGATGCCATCGTGGTCCCGCCCGGCCTGGCCCACCAATTGGCGCGCTTGTGTGAGTTTGCACAGCCTGCCTTTGCACACAGCGATGCGCGCTTGCGCGAAATGTCCGAGCAGCTGGTGCATTTTTTGCGCCAACCCCAGCCCGACCTGAGCACCGCGCTCTTGCTGCTGCAAAACTTTAGCCACCGCCTGTCGTTTGCGGTGCCCGACCAGGTGCAGCTGCACGAGGGTTTGCTGCGCTTGCTGAGGCTGATCCTGCAAAACATGGCCGTGCTGTGTTTGGACGACCAGTGGCTGGAGGGGCAGTTGAGCGCGCTGCAAACAGCCACCAAGCCACCGCTGACGCTGCCACGCCTGCAAGAGATGGAGCAGCGCCTGCAAGAGGTGATCTTCAAGCAAACCGAGGCCAAAGAGCGCCTGGTGCAAGCGCAAAACCAAGTGCGTGATTTGCTCGCTACGTTTATTGACCGTTTGGCCGACATAGGTGACACCAACAGCAGCTACCACGACCATCTGGAGCAGTGCGCCGCCAAGCTCTCCAAAGTGTCGCAGCTGCACGAAATCACCCCGCTGCTCGAAGATGTCATCGGTGCCACCCGCGCCATGGCCGATCGCTGCGATCTGGCCCGCCATGAGCTGCACACCTTGCGCATGCAAAGCGAACAAGGGATGCAGGAAATCAACCGCCTGCGCGATGCCCTGGTGGAGACCTCGGCCCAGGCCCGCACCGATGTCCAAACCGGGGCACTCAACCGCCGGGGTATGGACGAGGCACTGGAGCAAGAAGTCCAAGCCGCGCAAAAGACCGGTGCCCCCTTGTGCGTTGCCTTGTTGGATTTGGATGACTTTAAAAACCTCAACGACCGCTTGGGCCACGATGCCGGCGACAAAGCCCTGGAGCATCTGGTCCATGTGGCCAAAAAAGTCATGCGCACCCAAGACCAGCTGGCCCGCTATGGCGGAGAAGAATTCGTTTTCCTCCTGCCCGGCACGACCGCCACCCAGGCCGTTGAAATCATGAAACGCCTACAGCGCACGCTCACTGCGCAGTACTTTTTGCAAGACAACGAACGGGTGCTGATCACCTTCAGCGCCGGCGTGGCGCAGCTGCAAGCCAACGAGGACTACCAACACGCATTAATCAGAGCTGACAAGGCTGTTTATATGGCGAAAAAAGCAGGAAAGAACCGCGTTTTCTTTGCTGAATAAGCGCAAACTGCTATTTATTTTGATAATTCTTTAGTCATCCCAGGTGGTCTCTGGCCGCAATTGCTGTGCCAGGGTGCGCGGCCAGGGCAAATTCAAGTCGGCCATGCGCTGCTTGATCAAAATCGGCGCCACTTGAAACACCTGGGCCAAGGCTTCTACCGAGGTCAAGGGCTGTACCTGCGCACGCAGCGCCGCCTCGGGCAGCAGCAGGCGCAGGGCAAAGTCATTGGCCTCGTTGTCGATGCGCTCCTGCACGTTGCAGTGGTAGCTGTCTGACACCTCAATCGCGCGCGTCTGACCTGGGCGCAAATGGTGCAAGGCAATGTGCCCCAGCGCATGGGCCACGCCGTAGCGCTGGCGCTCTAAAGGGTGCTGGCGATCAATCACAATGCGCGGCTTGCGCTTGGCGGCCAGCTCCACCAGGGCACACACCCGGCCCAACGGGGCAAAGGCCACCACCACCTCCATGCCCTTGGCGATGCGGGCCAAATTCACCGGAAGCTTGTGATCCCAGTGCGCATTCAGCACGCCTTCGGCCAGCAGGGTCATGGCTATGCAGCGGGCGCTGCCTGGGGGGCTGAAGCCTGCGCCCTAGGAAGGTAAAGCGGGCCGCTTTGACCGCAGCCGCCCAAAGCAGCCACGGCCATCACAAGCGCCAAAGTACGAAGCAAATAGGTAAAACGCATAGCCGTAGATGATTTAATTGTTGCGGAACAAATCCAGAATGTTTTTACGCTCTTCGGCATTGGGCGTAGGAATGGCATCCTCCCCTCCCTCCAGGGGGACATCACTCATGCCCAAACCGCGCACGCTCGACTCCACGTTCTCGGTATAAAACCATTCGCCATTGGCATTGGTGACACCCGGCGGCACGGTGTAGCTGGCCACAGGCTCATCCTTTAATGCGTACTGCATGTATTGAATCCAGATCGGCAGGCTCAAGCCCCCGCCAGTCTCGCGCGAGCCAAGGTTGCGCGGCGTGTCGTAACCAATCCAGGTGACGGCCACCAGATTGGGCTGAAAGCCAGCAAACCAGGCATCCATGGCATCGTTGGTGGTGCCGGTTTTGCCGTACAAATCGGGCCGCTTCAAGGTGGCTTGCGCGCGCGCGGCGGTGCCCGAGCGGGCCACCGTCTGCAACATACTGTCCATGATGAAGGCATTGCGCGGCTCAATCACCCGCTGCTGCTGGGCCAGGGGCTTGGGCTGGTACTCGGCCAAGGCCACACCACGCTGGTCGGTGATTTTGGTAATCAGCCACGGCGTAATGCGGTAGCCGGTATTGGCAAAAGTGGCAAAGCCCACCGCCATTTGCATCGGCGTGACCGAGCCCGCGCCCAAAGCCATGGTGAGGTATGCCGGGTGTTTGCTGGCCTCAAAACCAAAGCGCGTGATCCACTGCTGGGTAAAGGCCGGCGTGGCCGCCTCCAGAATGCGAATGGCGGGAATATTTCTTGACTTTGCCATGGCCACGCGCGCCGTCATGGGGCCTTCAAAGCGGCCATCGTAGTTTTTCGGTGTCCAAGGTTGCCCCCCCGTCACCCCCGCGCCATACACCAAAGGAGCGTCATTGACGATGGTGGAAGGAACAATGCCTTTCTCCAGCGCAGCAGAATAGATAAACGGCTTGAACGCCGAGCCGGGCTGGCGCCAAGCTTGGGTGACGTGGTTGAATTTGTTTTTCGCAAAGTCAAAGCCCCCCACCAAGGCCCGAATGGCCCCGGTATTGGGGTCCAAAGCAACAAAGGCCCCTTCCACTTCAGGCAACTGCGTGGCCGCCCAGGTAGTGCCCGTCTGGATGATGCGGATGATCGCACCCGGAACAATCTTGATCTGCGGCGGCGCTTTGGCGGCCAAACCCGACTCAACGGGTTTGAGTCCTTGGCCGGTGATTTCAATCTTGTCCCCATTGGCCCGCACCACGACCAGTTTTTTCGGTGAAGCTTCCAACACCACAGCGGCCAGCACATCGCCGTTGTCCGGGTGTTGGGCCAGGGCATCATCTACGACATCCTCCAACGCCTGCGCATCCGTTGGCAAGGCGACAAAGCGCTCCGGCCCCCGAAAGCGCTGGCGACGCTCATAGGCCATGATGCCTTCGCGCAGGGCCTTATAGGCCACGTTTTGCTCATCGAGCTTGAGCGTGGTGTACACATTCAGCCCTTTGGTGTAAGCCGCTTCCCCATACTGGTCAAAAATCAGCTGCCGGGCCATTTCTGCAACGTAGTCCGCATGGGCCGCATTCTCGCGCGGTCTATCGCGGCGCAACCGCAGGGGCTCGTTACGGGCTTCTTCGGCTTGTTCGGCGGTAATAAAGCCGTTTTCCTCCATCCGGTCAATGATGTGCAGCTGGCGCACACGGGCCCGCTTGAGGTTGCTGATCGGGTTGTACGCCGATGGCGCTTTGGGCAGACCGGCCAGCATGGCAGCCTCCGCAATGGTGATGTTCTTCAATGGCTTGCCAAAGTACACCTCACTGGCAGCGGCAAAACCGTAAGCCCGGTGACCCAAGAAAATCTGGTTCATATAAACCTCCAGAATTTTCTCTTTGGTCAGCAAATGCTCTAACTTGAACGTCAGCAGCACTTCGTAAATTTTGCGGGTGTACGTTTTCTCTGACGACAAGTACACATTGCGTGCCACCTGCATGGTGATGGTGGAAGCCCCCTGGCTTTTGACCTTGCCCAAATTGGCCAAGGCCGCCCGCAAAATACCCTTGTAGTCCACCCCGTTGTGCTCAAAAAAGCGCGTATCTTCAATCGCCAGCACCGCATCCACCATTACTTTGGGAATCTCGCGGATCGGTGTCAGCGTGCGCCGCTCTTCACCAAACTCCCCAATCAACACCCCTTCTGAGGAGTAGACCCGCAGCGGCAGCTTAGGCTGGTAATCAACCAAATCTGAAATATCCGGCAAATTCGGGTAAGCCTGCGACAAAGCAATCGCCACCACAAAGGCCCCGGCCACCATGCCAGCCACCGCCAGACCAAGCACCCAAAAAATAGCCCGAACGGGCCACGGCAAACGCTTTTTTTTCGGGGGTGTTTGTTTGGGATTGGGCGACGCTGCGCCATGAGAAGAAGGTGTCGAAGTGGGCATAAAGGGCTACCAGGCAAGAGGCGCATTATAGGAAGCCACCGCTAAACTACACGTGTCACAGAGTGCGACCAGATGTCACCAAAAACCCTTGAAACGTGCGGTTTTGGCAACACTCTTTTGAAATTGTGAACTGCGCGGGAAAGCGACATCACTTCTTGCTGCTAGCATCATTCGGCCCGGCTTACATTCCGCCACATACCGCAAACACCAGTAGATGCCAGTAAATAGGAGTTGTCTTGCTTTCCCTGAAGTCACTTTTCCAACGCCAGCCAGAGCCGCTCATTGGCCTGGACATTAGCGCCACGGCTGTGAAGTTGGTGGAGTTGGCGCGTCACGGCCAAGATGGCTGGACGCTGGAGCGCTGCACCATGGTTCCGCTGCCCCCCGGCTGTATTGTGGATGGCAGCATCACAAATATGGATGAAGTCAGCGCCACCATCCACCGTCTATTGGCCAAAAGTGGCACGCGCACGAAAAACGTTGCCCTGGCCCTGCCGGCATCTGCAGTCATCACCAAAAAAGTTATTCTGCCCGGGGCCCTTTCCGACCAGGAAATGGAGATTCAGGTTGAATCTGAGGCCAGTCAATACCTGCCCTTTGCATTGGAAGAAGTGCGCTTGGATTTTTGCGTCATTGGGCCGAATGCCAAAAACCCAGGCGATGTGGATGTTCTCTTGGCCGCAACCCGCAAAGAAAAAGCACACGAACGCCAAGAGGCCGCCGAAATCGCTGGTTTAAAGCCAACCGTCTTGGATATTGAATCCTACGCTGCACTCTTGGCCGTACAACGCGTGCTGGACCATCCCCAAGCCCCCGCCCATGTTGGCGAAGCCGACTTGGCCGTCCTGATCAACGTGGGCGATCGCGGGTACACCATGCAAGTTTTGCGCGGTGAGGAAATTTTGTTCGATCACGAGCAAGGCATGGGAGGCGCGCAGCTGACCCAAGCGATTGCCCGCTACTACAGCATCCCCCCCGAAGAAGCCGAACAAAAAAAGCGCAACGACAATCTGCCGGACGATTACGCCACCGCCGTATTGGCACCCTTTGTCAAAAACCTGGCCCTGGACATCGGCCGCTCGCTGCAATTTTTCTTTACCAGCACCCCCTACCACAGCGTGCAGCACATCTTGCTATTTGGTGGCTCCGCGATTTTGGAAGGGCTGGCCTCAGCCATTCAAAATGAAACCAAGGTTTCAACCCTGGTACTCGACCCCTTCCTCGGCATGGAGATGGGTTCGTCGATTAATAAATCAAAAATACGCAAAGCGGCCCCCGCCTACTTAACCGCATGCGGCTTAGCACTGCGGAGGTTCTACCAGTGATTCTCATCAATCTCTTACCGCACCGAGAAATCGCGAACAAACGCCGCAAAGAAGTTTTTCAAATGGCAATGTTCGGCGCCTTGCTTGCCGGTTTACTGGCAGCGGCGGTTGTATTTTCTATCTACCAAGCCTTGATTGATAGCCAACAAGAGCGCAACAGCTATTTAAAATCAGAAATATCTCAGCTAGACAATCAAATTAAAGACATTAAAGGTCTTGAAGAAGAAATCAACTCATTAAAAGCACGGCAAAAATCAGTAGAGGATTTACAGGCTGATCGTAATTTACCAGTCTATCTGTTGAGTGACATTACCCAGCTCCTGCCCGAGGGGGTTTACATCACTTCCATGAAGCAAACAGGACTGAATGTCGAAGTAAAAGGCTCGGCGCAATCCAATGAACGCGTCTCTGAAGTACTGCGCAACATCTCGAATGGGTCGCCATGGTTTACCAAGCCTATTCTGAAGGAAATTGTTTCTGGCACCGTCGAAGTTGCTCCAAAAGACTTGCGTAAAGTAGTCACTTTTACCATGTCTTTTACCTTGGTCCGCTCCACCGAGGTGAAGCAGCAAAACCAAGAGAGAAAGCCCTGATATGCGCAATAAAAGCAAAAACAATACGGCTTCTGATCTTTCTGAGAAATTTGAAGTCTTTAAAAATCAGTTTCGAAATCTGGACCCCAAAGACCCTTCTCTGTGGCCTCTGATCCCTAGAGTCTTTTTGTTTATCGCGATTGCCGTAGGCGTTTTGATTGGTGCTTGGTTTGCGTATCTCAACACCTTAGAAGAAGACCTGAAGGCAGAACAGCAAAAAGAAACCACACTGCAACAAGAGTTTTCCACCAAAATGCGCAAAGCTGCTGGATTGGAAGCCCTCAAAGCCCAGCGCGAATTAGTACAACAATACGTCACCCAGTTGGAAAAACAACTTCCTAACAAAGCGGAGATGGCAGCGCTGCTGTCAGATGTGAACCATGCTGGCATGGGGCGGGGCTTGCAATTTGACTTATTCCGTCCAGGCTCCGAATCCATTCGCGATTACTATGCAGAGTTGCCGATTACTTTGCGCATTTCTGGTCGTTTTCACGACATGGGTTCTTTTGTTTCGGATGTGGCACACCTTTCGCGCATTGTCACGATCAACGACATCGCCCTGACTTCAACCCCTAAAGGCACAAGCTTGGTCATGGACGCGCAGGCCCGCACCTATCGCTACCTGGATCCTGAAGAGATACAAGCACAGCAGGCTGAAGCCAGCAAAAAGAAAAAAGGAGGTAAAAAATGATGCGCAACCATCAACTCCTTCCATGGCTCGCCAGCGTGCTGGCCGTGCTGACCCTTTCTGGCTGTATGAGCGACACCACCGGCGATTTGCGTGAATGGGTACGCCAAGAGCGCAAAAATGCCAAGCCCAATATTCAACCCTTGAGCGAACCCAAGGCCTTCACCCCTCAGCCCTATACCACCGCGGACTTGATGGATCCCTTCAACGTTCTCAAGCTCACTTCGGCTTTGCGCCTGGATAGCGAAAAAAACACAGCCAATACCAACTTGCTGGAACAAGAGCTCAATCGTCGCAAACAAGAACTGGAAAGCTTCCCCCTGGATGCCATCTCGATGGTTGGAAGCATGCACCAAAATGGCAGCGAAACTGCTTTAGTACGGGTGAACAAGCAGGTTTATCAAGTCAAGGCTGGAGGATATATGGGGCAAAACTATGGCCGCATAGAAAAATTTCAGAAAGCGCCATTCGTTTACGTGAAATTGTTCAAGACCCAGCGGGAGATTGGGTAGAGAAAACCACCACCCTGGAACTGCAAGAGGAAACCAAATAATGCTGCTGCGTCAAAAAAAACCAATGAAAAATACCCTGGCCTATAGTGTTGGTATGGCTTTTCTACTCCCCGTTTTTGCCTGGGCAGGGAGCATTCAATCGGTCACTGGCTCGGTGCAAGGCGGTGGCGAAGTGGTGCGCATTGTGCTGGATGAGCCCCTCAGCCAAGCCCCCACCGGCTTTGCCGTGCAATCACCGGCACGCATTGCATTGGATTTTTTGAGTACGACCAATGGCCTGCCCCAATCCCTGGTCGAACTCAATCAAGGCAATCTCAATACCGCCAACGTGGTCGAGGCCTCGGGCCGCACCCGCGTGGTGCTGAATTTGAAATCGGCCACCAACTACCGCACCGAATTGGATGGCAATGCCGTTTTGGTTTACCTCGACCCGGTAAAAACCGCCTCGGCCGTGGCCCCCATCTCCACCCCCGTGCAAGTAACGCCAGCACCGGCCCCGGTGGCATCGCCCAAAAGCATTCGCGATGTAGATTTTCGCCGCACCAGCGACGGCGCAGGCCGTCTGGTGGTAGCCCTGGGTTCAGCCGGTGCCAGCGCCGATGTGCGCAACGAAGGCAAGGGGCTGGTGGTAGAACTCTCGCGCTCCAGTCTGCCTGACGCACTGATGCGTCGCCTGGATGTGGTGGATTTTGGCACCCCAGTACAGCTGATTTCCAGCTCCCAAAAAGGCGACAAGGTGCGCTTGAAAGTCGATCTGAAAGGCGAGTGGGAGCACAGCGCCTACCAAAGCGACGACCAATTTGTGCTGGAAGTGCGTGAAAAGAAAATCGACCCCACCAAGCTGACCCAGGGCCCAGGTTTCTCCGGCGAGCGCCTGTCGCTGAATTTCCAGAACATTGAAGTGCGTGCCCTGCTGCAGGTGATTGCCGACTTCACCAATTTCAATATCGTCACCTCTGACACCGTTGGAGGCGCTTTAACCCTGCGCCTCAAAGACGTGCCCTGGGACCAGGCCCTGAACATCATCATGGAGGCCAAGGGCCTGGGCATGAAGAAAAATGGCAATGTGCTGTGGATTGCACCTCGAGAAGAAATTGATGAACGCACGAAAAAGGATTTAGAGGCGGCCCGCTCCATTGAGCAGCTGGAAACCCTGCGCACTCAAGGTTTTCAAATCAATTATGCCAAAGCGGAAGAATTGGTGAAGAAATTCACTGAATCCCAAAATGCTGGAAGCACTGCTGGCACCAATACCAATAACACACGATTTTTATCAGAACGCGGCTCGGCGATTGCTGAAGAGCGTACCAACCAGTTATTTATTACCGACACGCCGACCAAGCTGGAAGAAATTACTGAACTACTGAAAAAACTCGACGTACCCGTTCGACAAGTGCTCATTGAAGCACGGATTGTCGAGGCCCGCGATACCTTTGGTCGTGCACTGGGGGTGAAATTTGGGGGAGGTTATAACCGCCCCGGACGCGGCAGTATTGGCCCCAGTTTCAACGGTGGTAACTCAGCGCAAAAACAATCGGGTCAATGGATCAAAAATGAAGACACCGGTGCATATGAATACAGGCCTGGATGGGCTAATAGCAACAATGTCAATAGCGGAAGCATTAATTCAAACCAAGGGAATAACAGCTTAGATAGAGGCTGGGAAACCAATCAATCCAGTACCATTTCTAACAATCCCTTCATTAACCTTCCCGCTGCCGCACTTTCCAGCGGTGCCGCTGCCGCAAGCATAGGATTGAGTGTATTCAACTCCAGCATGACACGGTTTTTGAGCTTGGAGTTGTCCGCCATGGAGTCAGAAGGGGTAGGCAAAATTGTTTCCAGTCCCCGGTTGATGACCGCCGACAAGTCAGAGGCAGAAATTAAACAAGGGACTCAAATTCCTTATAAATCTTCCTCAGGGGCCGGTGCCAGTGCTATTCCAAAAGTTGAATTCAAAGATGCCGTTCTTCGGTTAAAAGTGATTCCTCAAATCACCCCAGATGGCGACATTATTATGGATTTGGAGGTGCATAAGGATTCAGTGGGTGCCCGCACGGATGACGGCCCCGCGATTGATACCAAAAGCATTAGGACCCAGGTATTGGTTGAAAATGGTGGCACGGTGGTGATTGGTGGTATTTTTGAAATGGAAGAAATCAATCAAACAAATAAAGTTCCCGTGCTGGGAGATATCCCTGTGATGGGCAATCTATTTAAAAACAAAACCCGTGAAACCGAAAAACGGGAAATGTTGGTGTTCATTACCCCACGCATGGTCACCGATGCCATCGCCAATCGTTAATCAAAAATTTCGTTAATCCCTCAAGGCCGCAATTGCGGCCTTGCGGTTTTTTTATCAAGGCAAGCGTTATGGCAAAGCATTTGGCACTGGTAGGACTGCCCGGCTCAGGCAAATCAACCATTGGGCGGCAAGTGGCGCGCCAAGGCGGCTGGGTGTTTGTCGATGCCGACCACGCCATTGAAGAGCGCCTGGGCTGTAGCATCAAAGATTATTTTGCCGAGCACGGCGAGGCCGCTTTTCGGGAGGTCGAAGCACAGGTGCTGCGCACCTTGCTGCAAGCGCCCCAACCCACGGTGATTGCCACGGGCGGCGGCGCAGTGCTCAAACCAGAAAATCGGGTGGCCTTGCGTGAAGGCTGCACGGTGTTTTACCTGCACGCTGCACCAGAGGATATCGCCCGGCGGCTGCGTGGTGATACTGTGCGCCCGTTGCTGCAAGGCGTCGATGCTTTGCAGCGCCTGCAAGCCTTGCAAAAAGTGCGCGGCCCGCTGTACCGCGAAGTGGCGCATTACGTACTGGATACCCAGCGCAACAATCCCACCCAAGTCGCCCGCAAAATCTGCATGCAAGTGGATTTGGCCGGCCTGTCAGGTTTGGGAAGTATTTGACCGATACGCGTTTAAAAATCAGCGGTTAGTGCTATCTTTATATTGCGCCCCGGTTGCGTGTAAGCGTCAATGGTGGGGGAATTGGCCGCTTGCCCATACACATCAGCCCAGCGCCAGTATTTTTGGTTGGTGAGGTTGTTCAGCGCCAGATTCAGCCGCACGTTGCTGCGGGGCCGCCATTGCATGCCCACATCCAAGGTGGTGGCTGAGGGCGTGGCAAATTGGGTGGTTCCGGCCTTGTTGTTGCCAATCGAGACCAAATCAATGTCTTGATCGCGCTTTGCGGCGTAATGGCGGGCGTTGGCGTACACGCCCCAATGCTGCGTGTCGTAGCGCAGCCCCACCGACAGCTGGGCGGGTGAGACCGAGTTCAGTGGGCTGTTGCTGGTCACATCCTTGCCCCGGGTTTGGCCATACGAAAAAGAGCTGCGCAAGCGCCCGTCGGTGCTGCTACCCACTTGGCCCCAGTCGTAAATGCCTTTGACTTCAAAGCCGTAAATCTTGGCACGCGTGATGTTCACTGTCTGGAAGACTTGCTTTAACGGGGTGCGTTCAATCAGGCGGGCATCTTCAATCAAGTTGCTGTAGCGGTTGTAGAAGCCCACCACGTCCAGGTTCAAGCGCTCCATGCGGCCCCGCACGCCCAGCTCCATGCCCCGGCTGCGTTCCGGTTTTAAGTGGGGGTTGGCGATGATGTAGTTGTCCACCATGCCCACGCCGGGCAGCAGGGCTTGGGCGCGAAAGCGGTCATTGACCTGCCCCGCCTCGGGGGCACGGTAGCCGGTGGCGTACTGGCCAAACACGCTCCACTCGGGCGTGGCGCGGTAAAGCAGCCCCAGCTTGGGCAGCACGGCTGTGCCACTCATGTCCTTAGCGGGTTGGGGGGCCGGCGGAAAGTACAAATCCTGGTTTTGCACATCAATGCGGAAGTGGTCGATGCGCAGCCCGGGCGTAATCGTCCAATCGCCCAGCACGGTTTCGTTTTGCACAAACAGGCCCGCGCTGGTTTCATGGGTATCAGGGAAGCGTTTGAGCGGGAAAACTTCTGGGGCCAGGGGGGCCTGGCCGGTGTACAGGTTGCTGATGCTGTTGCGCACCCAATCCAGCCCATAGACAAAGCGGGATGACCAGCTTGGGTGGCGCAGCACCTTGTCCGCTTGCAGGCCCAGTTGCCATGTCTGCTCTTCGTAGCGGTTATCGCGCACGCGGTGTACGCCGCTGTTTAAAAAGCTCTGGCCAAGGCGGTGCGACTGCGCATGCTGTACCGAGACAATGGCCCGCACATGGTCGGCCCAGGCGGTGTGCAGGCCAAAGCGCCCATCCCACGCCAAACGATTGCGCTCAATGGTGCTGGTGGTGAACTCGTTCACCACATCGTTGGGTTTGCTGGGGGTGGCGATGCGGCTGGAGAGCAAATCAGCATCCAACTTTTTGCGCGAATGTTCCACGGTAAAGGTATGGCGTTGCAGGCCATTGGGTTTCCACACCAGCTTGCCCAGTACGGCCTGGTCTTTGGTATCCAAGGGATCGGCCTTTGTGCGGTTGCTGTTGGCTGCGCCATCGGTGCCCATGGTCTGCATTGCATGCCCCTGGCGGCCCGAGGCGGTGAGCATCCATTGCACCTGCTCGCCCGCCTGGGCGGCCACGGTGCCGGTCAGGCTGGTGCTGTGGTCTTCCTCGCTCCAGCCAGTGGCAATGCGCCCACCCATGGTTTTGCTGCTGCCGTCAGCGGCTTTTAGAAAGTCGCTGGGGTCGTGGGTGACAAAGTTCACCACCCCCGCCATGCCATCGCCGCCGTATTGGGCCGAGGCCGGGCCGCGCACCAGCTCGATGCGCTTGAAGGTTTCCAGCGTGAGGTATTCCCGATCGAACATGGCCGAGCGCGAGACGTAGCTGCGCGGCATGCGAATGCCATCAACCGTCATCAACACGCGGTTGCCGCCCAGGCCGCGAATCTGGATACCCATGTTGCCGTCCCGCGCGAAAGCGGCCGAGCCTGCGCCCACGGCCAGCCGCGCCGGGCTGCTGCGCACTTCGGTATTGGGCAGGTCTTGCAGCGCCTGGCGCAAATTGCGGCTTTGCTGATCGCGCAGGCCTTCTTCGCTGACGATGTCCGCCGACAGGGGCAGGTCGTCGTTGGCCTGTTCCATGCGCGCGCCGCTGACGACGACGGTGGGCAAGGTGGCATGGGCCGTCGGTGTGGCGACCTGGGCTTGGGCGAGCGATAAGACGTTACAGGCCAAAACCACACCAAGGCAGACGGGGCTAAGCCGTTGAACAAACAAAAGGTCAGAATGCAACAGGGTAAAAGCCATAGCAAGAACGGTTCAAGAAACAAAGAGTTTCGCGTTGATTATGGAGTACTTTCCCTCAATGCCAAGAAAAGATAGACACTGCATTCGTATTTGAGATAAATCAAATAAAAACCCTTCTGTGCTCTCCACAATAACCGAAAAACCCTGCTGCTTTGTCGCGGCCCACAGCGGGGTATCCCCTAGGACGGGAGGGAGTTTCGGGCGGCGGCATAACAAGGAGTTTCCTGCATGAAAACCCGCAAACTGACGAGTCTTATCGCTCTGGCCCTGTCCTCGATGGCACTGGCCGCGGTGGCCCAGCCAGCCAAACCTGGCACAGCCACCACCCAAACCACTGCGGCAGAAGCCCAGTACCAAGGCGCTGCATCGCCCTTGGCCGGTGCCGCTATGCACCAGTCGAGCAACCCCAAAGCCCCCCCCATGACCGAGGAGGAATTTGCCCGCGCCCGTCAAATTTATTTTGAGCGCTGCGCCGGTTGCCACGGTGTGCTGCGCAAAGGCGCGACCGGCAAGCCTTTGACCCCTGATCTGACCAACGACAAAGGCACCGAGTACCTCAAAACCTTTATCGCTTACGGTTCCCCCGCCGGGATGCCCAACTGGCTGACCTCGGGTGAGTTCGACGAAGCCACCGTCGATCTGATGGCCCGCTACATCCAGCACGATGCCCCGACACCGCCCGAGTTCTCCTTGGCCGACATGGAAGCAACCCGCAAGGAATACATCCCTGTGGACAAGCGCCCCACCAAAAAGATGAACAACTACAACATCGAGAACATTTTCTCGGTGACCTTGCGTGACGACGGCACGATTGCCCTGATCGACGGTGATACCAAGGAAATCATCAACATCATCAAAACTGGCTACGCCGTGCACATCTCGCGCCTGTCCGCTTCGGGCCGCTACCTGTACGTGATTGGCCGCGATGCCCGCTTGAACCTGATCGACCTGTGGATGGAAAAACCCGACAACGTCGCTGAGATCAAAGTCGGTCTGGAAGCCCGCTCGGTGGAAACCTCCAAGTTCAAAGGCTGGGAAGACAAGATTGCCATTGCCGGCACCTACTGGCCGCCCCAGTTCGTGCTGATGGATGGCGACACCCTGAAGCCCAAAAAAGTGGTCGGCACGCGCGGCATGGACATCAACAACGAGTACCACCCCGAACCCCGGGTGGCGGCCATCGTTTCCAGCCACAACAAGCCTGAATTCTTGGTCAACGCCAAAGAAACCGGCAAAGTGTGGATGGTCGATTACACCGACTTGACCAACCTGAAGACCAAGCAGATCGATACGGCCAAGTACCTGCACGACGGCGGTTTTGACGCTTCGGGCCGCTATTTCATGACCGCGGCCAACGCTTCGGACAAGATCGTGGTGATCGACACCAAGGAAAGCAAGCTCGAAGCCATCGTCGATGTCGGCAAAATCCCCCACCCCGGGCGCGGTGCCAACTTCAAGCACCCCAAATTTGGCCCAGTGTGGGCAACGTCCGACCTGGGTGACGAGGGCATTTCGCTGATCGGCACCGATCCGAAGAAAAACAAAGACCACGCCTGGAAAGTGGTTCAAACCCTCAAAGGCCAGGGTGGTGGTTCGCTGTTCATCAAAACCCACCCCAAGTCCACCAACCTGTGGGTCGATACCACGCTGAACCCCGATGCCAAGATCAGCCAAAGCATTGCCGTGTTTGATATCAACAACTTGGACAAAGGCTACCAAGTGATCGATATCGCCGCCTGCGCTGGCCTGAAGGACGACGGCGCCAAGCGCGTAGTGCAGCCGGAATACAACAAGGCCGGTGACGAAGTCTGGTTCTCGGTTTGGAGCGCCAAAGACAAAGAATCTGCTATCGTTGTTGTGGATGACAAAACCCGCGCTTGCAAGACTGTGATCAAAGACAAACGTCTGATCACCCCCACCGGCAAGTTCAACGTTTACAACACCCAACACGACGTTTACTAAGCGTCGCGTAAACGGTAGCTAACCGTAAACGTTCAGGATGGGGAGGGCAGGTTTTGTCTTACCCCGTCCTTTTCACTTTTTAACTTCAGGAGTTTTTCTATGAAAAAACTTGCTCTGCTTGCTGCTGTGGCTGCTGGTATTTTGGCTACAGCCCCCGCCATGGCCGACGAGGCTTTGGCCAAGGCCAAAAACTGCATGGCTTGCCACGCCATCGATAAAAAAATGGTTGGCCCCGCCTATAAAGACGTAGCGGCCAAATTTGGCGGTCAAAAAGACGCTGAAGCCACTTTGGTAAAAGCGATCATTGAAGGCAGCAAAGGCGTTTGGGGCCCAGTGCCGATGCCGCCAAACAAAGTGACCGAAGCTGAAGCCAAGCAACTGGTCACCTGGATTTTGTCGCTGAAGTAATCCTTCGCGACCTGATCACCCAAAGCCGCAACCTGTCAAAAGGTGGCGGCTTTTTCTTTGTTTGGGTTACTAGCTGCCCTGCGGCGGTGCCTGCAATCCCAAATGCCGCCATGCTGCTTGGGTGGCCATGCGCCCGCGTGGGGTGCGCTGCAAAAAGCCTTGCTGGATCAGGTACGGCTCAATCACATCCTCAATCGTGCCGGCATCTTCGCCAATGCTGGCGGCAATGTTGTCCACCCCCACCGGGCCGCCGTCAAAGCGGTGAATGACGGCTTCGAGCAGCTTGCGGTCCATCACGTCAAAACCTTCCGGATCAACGTCGAGCATCGCCAGCGCCTGCGCGGCGATGGTCTGCGTGATCGTGCCATCGGCCTTCACGTCAGCAAAGTCGCGCACGCGGCGCAGCAGCCGGTTGGCGATGCGGGGCGTACCGCGCGAGCGGCGGGCGATTTCCATCGCGCCTGCGGCATCTATCGGGGCGTGGAGCAAACCGGCGCTGCGGGTGACGATGCGCTCCAACTCCTGCGGCGTATAAAACTCCAGCCGCGCCACGATGCCGAAGCGGTCGCGCAGCGGGTTGGTCAGCATCCCGGCGCGGGTGGTGGCACCCACCAGGGTGAAGGGCTGCAAATCCAGCTTGATGGAGCGGGCCGCCGGCCCTTCGCCAATCATGATGTCGATCTGGTAGTCCTCCAGCGCGGGGTAGAGGATTTCTTCCACCACGGGCGAGAGGCGGTGAATCTCGTCAATAAACAGCACATCCCCCGCCTCCAGCCCGGTGAGCAGGGCGGCCAGGTCCTTGGGCTTTTCCAGCACCGGGCCGCTGGTTTGGCGCAGGTTTACCCCCAGTTCGGCGGCGATGATGTGCGACAGCGTCGTTTTGCCCAGGCCGGGCGGGCCAAACAGCAGCACATGGTCTAGGGCCTCGCTGCGCTTTTTGGCGGCACCGATAAAGATTTCCAGCTGCTCGCGCGCCTT
>JAANMX010000301.1_pt1 | contig 67217 bp, 65 predicted proteins | sample 7279681 | NCBI WGS metagenome assembly JAANMX01 (sample SAMN14094542, study PRJNA606508) | bioreactor metagenome | isolation source: A lab-scale SPAN reactor treating ammonium-rich wastewater day 351 | place: Ireland: Galway | collected 2018-01-01
GTTCCATTCCGATGTCTTCATCATCTGGTTTGGTAACCCCTTCTACACCCGCATCCCCCACATCCACTACGCGCTCGAAGCTCGCTACAACGGCTGCGAAGTCATCACCATCGCCCCCGACGTTTCGCCCTCCTCGATTCACTCGGACTTCCATGTCCCGGTGAAGGTCGGCAGCGACGGCGCCCTCGCACTCGCAATGGCGAAGGTGATCATCGATGAAGACCTGGTCGATACGAAGTTCGTCCTTGAGCAGACCGACCTCCCCCTCCTCATGAACCCGAAGACGAAGCGCTACCTCCGCGAAAGCGACTTCCTGCCGGCCGGCAACCCCGAACTCTTCTACGTCTGGGACACTGCCACCGGCAAGGCTGTCCAGGCGCCCAGGGGAACCCTCTTCTGGACTGACATCAGGCCCGCCCTCGAAGGCGAGTTCTCCGTCGAAACGAAGGACGGCGCCGTAACAGTCACCACCGTCTACACCGAGATGCGCAAGCGCCTTGAGGAGTACACGCCCGAGTTCGCCCAGCGCGTCACCGGCGTCCACGCGGAAACCGTTCGCACCATCGCCCGCAAGATCGCGAAGGGCAAGACCAACATCCTTGGCTCCCTTGGCAACGCCGGCAAGTTTTACCACGGCGACCTGATCGAGCGCGGCCAGGCCCTGCTCCTCGCTCTCACAGGCAACTGGGGCAAGCACGGCACGGGCTTCCGTGCCTGGCTCACCGGCCTCTTCGATGGGTCCATGACGCTGGGCGTCAAGACAAAGCGCGGACCCGCGGAGGTGGCCGGCATGCTCGACATGCGCGAGCAGGCCATGAAGGCCATGATGGCGGCTGACCCCACGCTCACCCCGGCCATCCTCTCGATCGAGATGACCAAGAACGCGGGCTCGGGCGGCGGGGGCGGCATGATCCCCCCCGTGTTCTGGTGGTACCACCACGCCGGCTACCGGGACGCCTGGAACCGCCGCGAGTGGCACGACCCCAGCATGGTGCGTGAGTTCGACTCCTACATGCAGGAGGCGCTCCAGAAAGGCTGGTGGAAGGGCGTCGATGTCCCCCGCGCCAACCACCCGAGCCGTGTGCTTATCGAATGCGGTGGCAACGTTCTGCGCCGCACCCGCGGCGGCGGGAAGATGCTCCTCAAGCACCTCTGGCCTCAGCTCAAGATGGTCGTCACGCTCGATGTCCGCATGAGCACCACCGCACTCCACTCCGACTTCGTGCTCCCCATCGCTCACCAGTACGAGAAGATCGGCTTTGGCATCCCCAGCACGCACACCATGAACCTCACCTTCTGCGACAAGGCCATTGACCCACCGGGCGAGGCCGTCAACGAATGGGAGGCCTTCCGGCGCATGGCCGAGAAGCTGGAGGAACGTGCCCGCGCCCGCAACTTCAAGCCCATCACCGACTCGCGAGGCTCGGTCCACGACCCTACCACCGCCCACAGCAACTACACCCGCAACGGCGTTTTCGTTGATGAGGAGGTGCTCGCCGACGAGATGCTGCGGGACAGCGCCATCAGCGGCACGCTACCATCCGACGCGAGCCTCGAGGATGTCCGTGAACACGGCTACTACCGCTGGCAGAGCCTCGGCATTTCGCCACGCGCCCTCGGACAGGCCACGGACCCCAAGCCCGATGAGACGTTCGTCCCCTGGCGCAAGCACGTCGAGGACGGCGAGCCCTACCCGACGCTGACGCGCCGCGCCCAGTTCCTCATCGACCACGAGTGGTTCATCGAGGCCGATGAGCACCTGCCACGGCACAAAGACGCCCCCGCCAGCGGCGGCGACTACCCGTTCCAGATCACCAGCGGCCACAATCGCTGGAGCATCCACTCGCTCAACATCGCCAACGACATGATGCAGGAAACCCACCGCGGCACTCCCCACCTCGTCATCAACAACCGCGATGCTGAGGCGAAGGGCATCAGGGATGAGGACATGGTCCGCGTCTACAACGACCTTGGCGAATTCCACGTCCCAGCCCTCATCTCCGCCAGCGCCCGGCCGGGGCAGGTGGTGATGTACAACGGCTTCGAGCCCTACCAGTTCCCGAACTGGGCCGGCCCGAACGACGTTGAACCCGGCATGATCAAGTGGCTCCACCTCGCCGGCGGCTACGGCCACCTGAAGTTCTGGGTCACCGAATGGCAGCCCTCGCCCGTCATGCGCGGCACTCGCTGCCAGGTCGAGAAGGCTTAGCGGCGGACCCCGCGCTACAGCGAGACACAGGAGGGGGTGCACCGGCCGGTGCACCCCCCTCAATCTCGTTCTCCCGGGGCAGGTCTACAGGAGCTTGATCTGGATCGACTTGGTCTCCAGGTACTCCTCGAGACCCGCCGAGCCAAGCTCACGTCCCAGCCCGCTCTGCTTGTAGCCCCCGTACGGCATCCCTTGCAGTCCTGTGCCGTGATATGCGTTGACCCACACGGTCCCGGCACGGAGGCCCTTCGCGGCCTTGAAGGCCGTATTGAGGTCGCGCGTCCAGACGGCCGCCGCCAGCCCGTACATCGTGTCGTTCGCCGTCCGAAGCGCCTCGTCGAGGTCCTCGAAGGCAAGCACCGAAAGCACCGGCCCGAAGATCTCCTCCCGCGCGATGGTTGCGGTGTTGGAGACTTCATCGAAGATAGTCGGCTGGACGAAAAGGCCCCGGGCGAGGTCGCCATCGGTTGCCCTGCTGCCGCCGCTGAGAAGCTTCGCCTCCCGCTTGCCTGCGTCAAGGTAGCCCTCAATCTTCTTTAGCTGGGACTCGTTGATAACCGGCCCCATCGTGGTTGTGGGGTCCAGCGGGTTGCCCATCTTCAACATCGCCCCCATCGACACCAGCTGTCCGACGAACTGGTCCTTGATGGGCTTTGCGACAAGCAGGCGGCTCCCGGCCTGGCACACCTGGCCGCTGTTCAGGTAGATGCCAAAGAACGCCCCGGCCACTGCGGCCTCGAGCGGCGCATCCGGCATGATGATGTTCGGTGACTTGCCGCCCAGCTCGAGCGAAACCTTCTTCACGTTATTGGCGGCCGCCCGCATGACCGCCTTGCCGCTCGCCGTCGAGCCGGTGAAAGCGACCTTGTCGACCAGTTCCGAGGCGGCGATATGCTGGCCCACCAGGGCGCCGTTGTCGGTCTCGCTCGTCACCACGTTGAACACGCCATCGGGCAGGCCCGCCTCGGCGAGAATCCCTGCCAGGAGGAGCGTGCTCCCCGGGGTGAAGTGCGATGGCTTCGCCACCATGGTGCACCCGGCGGCGATGGCCGGGCCGATCTTCCACGAGATGAGCAGGAGCGGGAAGTTCCACGGCGTGATGATGCCCACCACCCCAACCGGCTCGTGGACCACCAGCCCTACGGCGTCAGGCAGCTGCTGCGTGATTGTCTCGCCTTTGAGGTCGAGCGCCTTCGCGGCGAAGTACTGGAAGACCTCCGCCGTCCCCGTCACTTCGACCATGGCCATGGACTTCGGCTTCCCCACCTCGTTGGCCAGGCACGTCGTGAGCGCATCGGCCCGTTCGAGGACGAGGTCGGCGGCCCGTCGCAGGATGCGCGCGCGCTCGGCGGCCGCCGAGTTGGCCCAGGTGCCCTGGTCGAACACTCGCCGTGCGGCCTCGATCGCCTTCTGCGCATCCTCGATGCCGCTGTTGGGGTACGTCGCCACCACGCGCCCGTCGTATGGGCTGCGCCGTTCGAACTGCTCCCCCGAAACCGAATCGACCCACCTACCGTCGATGAACTGCTGGTATCTGGCCACGCTCGCCGGGTCGGCAACCGTCGTCATTGCTCAAGTCCTCCTGTGGCTATGTCCATGCCAGCATATCGGCTTGTCCATGGTGTCGCACGCGCTCGTCGCAGCCCATCATCCTTCCCAGAATGCTCCCACCGCTCCCCTGCGTTGCAGCTCGGCGCGCAGGTCGAGCATCGCCGTGTACGTGGCCAACACAAAGACCCTGTCCCCGGGGGCCGTTTGCGCCACTATCGCATCAAGCAGCGCCGCCGGTTCATGCTTGATAGCTCCCGGCGCCGGCCACTCCGCGTATTTCAGACGCAATGCCATGTCCTCCGCCCGGTCGCCCCCGGCCCACGAGGTGGCCACCTTCCCGGCGAGCAGCTCGAAGTCGACATCCCAGGTCCAGCTTACGTCCTGCCCGTCGGCGAACCGATCGTTGAGCAAGACCGCCACCCGCAGGTCCCTTTCCGCCAGACGTCCGATCGTCCCGAGAAGCTGGATGACCTGGTTCGCCCCGGCCGGGTTCTTGCATAGCAGCAACCGCACCTGGCGTCCTTCAAGCGTAGCCACCTCCTGCCGTCCGAACGCTGCCTGCACGTGCTGCAGTCCGGCCACGATCGCTTCAGGCGGGAGACCGATCACGCGAGCGAGGGCGACGGCCGCCAGTGCGTTATAGACGTTGTAGACCCCCGTCAGCGGGGTGGTCACTTCGCCGAGGCCGTCGATCGCAAACCCGGCCGAGTCGAGCTCCAGCCTGACGTTCGACGCCCTGGAATCCGGTGCTGGCCGTACACGGCCGCACCCGCGGCAACGCCAGCGGCCGATATGGGCGAAGTAACGCAGGTCGTAGTCGAAAGCCCCGCCGCATGCCCCGCACCAGCGCGCGTCAAAGGCGCCCGCCGCCTCAGTGCCCAGGGCAGCGTCCTCCAGCCCGAACCAGCGAACCGGCCCGGGCCAATCCAAGGCAAGCTCCGCAACCGATGGATCGTCCGCATTGAGCACGAGCGTGGCATCCTTGGGCGTCACCGCCAGCGCCTCGCGCCAGAGCCCGGCCACAGTATCGACTTCGCCATACCGGTCCAGCTGGTCGCGGAAGAGGTTGGTGAAGGCGATCGCCCTCGGCGCCAGCGCCCGCGCCGCGGGCGGGAGGGTCGCCTCGTCGGTTTCGAACAGGCCAACCATGCCTGCCCCGTCGTGAATCACGCCGCACTTCCCCGATGCCCCCAGCAGCGCGCTCGCAATCCCCCGCATAAGGTTCGATCCTTCGCGGTTGTGAAGGTAGGGCACCCCGGCCTCGGCCAGCATCCGGGCGAGCATGCGGCTGGTCGTGGTCTTGCCGTTGGTGCCGGTGACGAGCACGCGCCCCCCACCGAGCTGCCGCCCCAGCTTCCGCGCTACCCCCGGGTCGGCGCGCTCGGCGACCATCCCGGGCAGAGCGGTCCCGCCTCCCCGCCGAAGCTGCCGGGCGGTCACCCCGGCCACCTTCCCGGCGTTCACGGCGGCAATGAGGCGCAGGTCCACCCCACTAGGTTAAGCGGGCTGGCCGCACCCGGCACCCGCAGGAGCCGTTACGCCGGGGACTGGCGCCTTTTCGGCCCACCCCGCAGGCTACCGGAATGGACCTGGATAACGCGACGGCCATCCTCTATGCCATCACTTTCGCCTTGCTCATGGCGCACCAGGCCGATTCTGCCTACTGGCGCGAGTGGGAGCTCTTCAAGATGCCGGGTGGGCCACAGCTCAACCTCGCCCTGAATCTCCTGCTTCTCCTTGCCGGGCTTGCGGGCTTCGCGGCGGTGCTCGAATCCCACCGCGCGGGCAATGCCTTCGCACTGGTCCTTTCCGCGGCCGGCGCTTTCGCCTTCGCCATTCACTTCGTCTTCCTCGCCCGCGGCGACCACCGGTTCCGGCTGCCCGCTTCCATCGGCGTCATTGTGGTGCTGCTGCCTGTGTCCGCGGCCCTGGCTGCGATTACGCTCGCCGCGGCCAGGGGGTAATCGCGCGGCAGCACTGCCCTAGAGAATGCCCGCCTGGCGCAGCACGCCAAAGATCCGGTCGAGCGAGATGACGCCCACCACTCGCCCATCGGTGACCACCGGCATGTGCATGAGTCCTGCGCTTTCCATCTCAACCATCACATCTGCTATCGGCTGGCCGGGGTTCGCTGCCCTCAAACGGGCGCTGGGCACCATCGCCCGCGCTGCCGGGGTCATGTCCCAGAGCGGCTCCGGTACTTCCTGCATCTGGTGTGCCCCCAGGATCCCGGCCAGCCGCCCTTCCTCCTCGATGAAGTAGCAGAGCCGCGGGTTCAATTCGAGAGCGCCCCGGGCGAGCGCGCCGACACTCATCTGTCCATCCACCACCGGCGGGTCGGGGACCATCAGGTCGCCCGCCCGGTAGCGTCCCAGCGTCTCCATCAGCCGCGTGTAGAGCAGCGCCTGCCTCGCCGCGCCTTCGAGGAAGAGCCCCACCAGGATGAACCATGCGCCCCCGAACCGATCGATCACCCACACGTCATAGCCAATCAGGGCAAGCGCGCCGAGGGCTATCATCGCCCAGGCGAACAACCGCCCGGTCCAGCCGGCGACCATCGACGCGCGATAGTAGCTCCCGGTGACCAGCCAGAGAAGCGATCGGAAGACGCGCCCACCATCCATGGGGAATGCCGGGAGCAGGTTGAAGGCGCCCAGAAGGCCATTCATCGCCCCTACCCAGAGAAGCATCACTTGCTGCGGTTCCGAGCTTCCCCCGCCCAGTGCCCACCACACCGCAATGCAGGCCCCGGCGACGGCGAAGCTCATCAGCGGTCCCGCCAGGGACATCAGCAGCTCAGCTGTGGGGCGCGCGGCATCCCGGGTTATCTGCGCAACGCCCCCGAACAGGAAAAGCGTGATGCTTCGCACCGGGATCCGATAGGCCCTTGCTACCAGGCTGTGTGCCAGCTCGTGGAGGATGATCGACGCAAAGAAAAGAACCGAGCTCGCCGCCGCCAGGGCGATATGGACCGCCGGGCTGCCGCCCTCGATGGTGCTTGGGTAGACATCCGTCGCCAGGATGAGCGTGGTAAGCGCAAACAACGCGAACCATGCCGGGTGCACCAGCACGGGAATGCCGAACAGCGATCCGACCTGGATGGTTCGCATGGCTCTCTATCCAGTCTACCGCGTTGCTGCTGCCCGCCAACCGCTGTTCGTTGGCCCCAAACTGAAAAGGGGGCGCCAGGGCGCCCCCTTTCCAACTCCCCGGTCGCGGTCTGAAACCCGCCCTAACGTTGCTTCTGCTGGGGTGGCAGGTCGTCCCCCGTCTCAACGACGGCTTCCCAGCAGAGGTAGAAGAAGAACAGCCCCATAAGGATGGGCGCCAGGAACGCCGGGTGCTCGCTCATGAGCAGGCCATAGAAGCCGCCCCCGACCATGAGCAAGAGCGCCGCCAGGTAAACCAGGAATGCACCCCAGCTGAAACTAAGCATCGTCTTGCTCCTCCGGGGCCATCGTAACGAGCCGGCTCGGCAGGTGGAACCCGGACTGAAGGGCACAATTCGTTAGAAAACCGCAAGAAATCGGCGATTTTCCGGTTGAGGCGGGTGAACGAACGGTGAATGCCCCACCCGCGGGCGCCTGCCGTATCGCAGGCCTCAGGCAGTGGCCGCCACCGGGAGGTGCTGCCGGGGCACCATTCCCTCGAGAACCCGTTCCAGCGCCATCGTATGGCTGCAGACGCTCCAGCTGCCAAAGAAGTCGCAGTTGCAGGACCACTTCCCATCTTCGAGGGCGACCGCGTGGTCGCTGTTCTCTCCGTGGAAGGTCACATGCAGGTCGCTCACCTGCATCCGGTGCCGTTCACGCGCGTAGGCTTTCGACTTCTCGATCTTACCGATCAGGCTCGACTGCATCGCTGGCGGACCTCCTTCAATAAGCACAAACGGCGCCGGACAGGCCCGGCGCCGCGATTCACACGCTCTGGATGAACACATCCATGGGCGGAAGCTACCCCTTTCGCACAGCGCCTGTCAATGGCCGCCCAGGCCGCCAAAGCGTCAAGGACCCGTACCCCTTTCCCGGTCCTCGCCCGGCGGCTCGACCGCTCACCCGGCGACCAGGGCCCCGTCCTCCATGGCCATCACGCGGTGGGCCAGGCCGAGGATGCGGACGTCGTGCGTCACTATCACAAGTCCCTTCGCTTCGCCGGCCTCCACCGCGGTACGCAGTACCTCCATTACCCGGTGGCCCGCCTTCGAATCGAGATTCGCTGTCGGCTCATCGGCAAGGATGATGTCCGGGCGATTGGCGAGCGCGCGCGCCACGGCAAGCCGCTGCTGTTCGCCGCCGCTCAGATTCGGTGGGCGCTGGTTGACCCGATGGCCAAGGCCAAGGATCTCGAGGAGCTGGCCCGACCGCTGGCGAGCTTCACGCCCCCCCATACCGGCCAGGTTGAGGGCCACCTCCACGTTTTCGCGCACCGTGAGTGGCGCCAGGAGATTGAACGCCTGGAACACAAAGCCAATGCGCTCGCGGCGCACCCGCGCCAGGCTGCCCTGCCCCATGTTCGTCACATCCTCGCCCAGGATCACTATCCTCCCCGCCGTCGGGCGCAGCAGGCAGCCCGCCATCGAAAGCAGGGTGGTCTTCCCGCAACCCGATGGTCCGACAATGGCGACGATTTCGCCCTGCCCCACCTCCAGGTGCACGTCGCGCACGGCATGTACGGCCGCCGCCCCTTCGCCGAATGTCTTCGACACGCCCTCCAGCACCAGCGGCAGCGGCCCCGTGCTCATGCGCGCTTGAACACCATGAGCGGGTCGACCCGCAAGATGCGTGCAAGCGGCACCACCCCTCCAACAATGCTCAGCGTCATCGCCGCCGCGAGCGCCTGCCCTGCGTTCAGGAGCGTGATGCTCACGCCGATGTCCGGCGAGAACTGTGTGATCACCGGCCCGGAGAGGAACGCCAGCGCCAGCCCAAACAGGTAGCCGAGCAGGCAAAGCACCACTGCCTGCGCGACCACGGTCTGCAGGAGGTAGCCGGTGGGCGCCCCGATTGCCTTGAGCACCCCGAAGTCGCGCAGCCGTTCCGCTGTCGTCGTGTACATCGTCAGGCCCACAATCGCCAGCCCCACAAGGAAACCTGCCGTTGAGGCCACCTGGATGGGAGAAAGGAAGAGCTTCGATAGCAGGTCCCGGTCGTTGTGCGAAAGCTCACGCCTGGTGAGCACCGTGATCTCGCTCGACTTCCCGGCGATCGCCGACGCCATCTCCTCCGGGTCGAGCCCCGGTTCCAGCTTCACGAGCACGAAGTTGACACGCCCGGGCGAGCCCAGGAGCGCCTCAAGTGTTTCTCTTTGCACAAACAGGTACTTGCCCGCGATTGGCGCCGTCTCCTTCGATATTCCCACCACGCGGTACTCGTATTCGGCGACCTTCACCCTGTCGCCCAGCTTCACGCCCAGCTTGCCGGCCAGGGCCTCATCGAGGACAGCCTCATCGGGGCCCGCCACATCACGCCCCGATTTGAATTTCCAGGGCCCCCCGAGCCCTTCAGCGCCGTATCCGACCGCCGTCGCGGGCAACTGGTCCCGCTCTGAGGTCACGATCACGGGCAGCCGCGTAATCCCGGCAGCCACTTCCACTCCCTCGGCCTCGCCGATCATCACGGCCACTTCCTCGGGCAGCACCGAAGCGGCAAGCGTCATGTTCTCGACGCCCGCGCGCGCTACGAAGAGGTCCGCGCCGACGTTATCGATATACGTCGTCGAACGCGCCACCGTGCCGTCCATGATTCCCCGCAGGAGCAGGATGAGGAGGATTGCAAACCCGATCCCGCCGATACTGATCACCAGGCGAACCCTGTCGTTCAACAGCGTCCGCGTCGCCAGGTGCACAAACCCTGGCCGGATCGGCAGAATGAGAGCGAACCTCACGCTGGTATTAGGCACGCCTCGCGTCCGTGCCGCAACCGCAGCCTCTTCGTTTGCTTGACCTGCCCTGCAACCAGGTTTAGGCTTCCCGGTGCTGCAAGGGGGAGTAACCGAAAGCCGCACCCCCGGGGCGAGAGACCGATCGACATACTGCGCGCTTCGCGCCGGTCGGCTCGGCGAGGCCCGCCCTCGTCCGGTGAGACCCTGGCACATCCATTTCGGATGGGCCAGGTCTCAGAAACCCGGCCCGAGGGAGAAACAAGTGTTGCGTTCCGGTCCCCGTTCCCATTTCCGCGGCCGCCTGGCCACTCAGTCCCCTTTCTGGCTACCATCCCGCCGGCCATCGCGGCCATGTGGTCTGGTAGGGTAGCGCCATGTCGTTCTTGAGCCTTGTCGTCAAGAACCTCCTCCGCCAGCCCGTCCGCGCTGGCCTTACGCTCCTCGGCATCTCAGTAGGGATAACCACAGTCGTTGCCCTCGGCGTGGTGACCAGCGGCATGAAGAAGACCGCTGGCGAGATCATCACCACCGGGGGTGCGGACTTCCTCGTTGCCCAGAAGGGCGCCGCCGATATGGCCTTCAGCACAATCCCCGAGTCAGAAAACGAGAGCATCGCCGCCACCCCCGGCGTCGAACGCGCCATTCCCGTCCTCCTCCATGTCGCCTCCGTCGGCTCCAATCCATTCTTCATGCTCTCCGGCTGGCGGGCCGAGGACCTGGCCGCCACTCCGTTACCCCTGGTCGAGGGCTCGCTCCCTGCCCCGGGTGCGGCTGACGAAATCATCCTGGGCGCCGGCGCCGCCTCGGACCTGGGGGTCTCCGTGGGCGATACCGTGACCATCGCGGAGACCGGGTTCCGGGTTGCCGGTATCTACCACACCGGCGCGCTCTGGGAGGACAACGGCGCCAGGGCTCCTCTCGCCACCGTCCAGGCCATCACCTCGAAGCCGGCCACCGTCTCCGTCATCTACGTCGTTCTCCACCAGGACGCACGGGTGAATGAGGTGGCGTCGTTCATTGAAGAGACCTTCCCGAACCTGGTGACCATCACGAGCGTGGGGGAGCTTTCCAAGGTTGACCAGGGTGTCGAAATGATGGACGCCGCAAACCTTGCCATCTCCATCCTTGCCGTGGGCATCGGCGCAATTGGCGTCATGAACACCATGGTCATGTCGGTGTTCGAACGCACCCGTGAGATCGGGATTCTCCGTGCCGTTGGCTGGTCCGGCGCCCGCGTCCTGCGCATGATCATCATCGAATCGCTCGCCCTCTGCCTCGTCGCCGCCGGGTTTGGCGCGGCGCTGGGCGTCGCCGCCAGCCGTGCCGTCCTGTTCGTCCCGGCCATACGCAGCCTCCTGGAGCCCGTCTACACGGTGGATATCTTCATCCGCGCCCTTGTGGTTGCCACCGCCGTGGCTCTCGTTGGCGCCGCTTACCCGGCCTACCGGGCCGTGCGGCTCACCCCCATGGAGGCTCTCCGCTATGAATAGCGATGCCCCCGTCATCGCCATCTCCGGGGTGGTAAAGACCTTTGAAAATGGCAGGCTCCGCGCTCTCGATGGAGTGGACCTCAACGTGCAGAAGGGCGAGTTCGTTGCCATTGTCGGCCCTTCGGGATGCGGCAAATCCACTCTCCTCCACCTCCTCGCCGCACTCGACAGGCCCGACGAAGGGACGATTGTCGTCGCCGGCCACGACCTTGCCGCTGCCCGCCGCCTGAACGAGTATCGCGCCCGCGACGTGGGCATGGTCTTTCAACTCGATAACTTGTTGCCTACCCTCACAGCCAGCGAGAACGTGCAGGTGCCCATGTTCGGGCAGGGCCACTCGGGCCGGGAGCGCCGAAGGCGCGCCGATGAGCTTCTCGCCATGGTGGGGTTGGCCGGCCGCACCCGGAACCGCCCGCCCCAGCTTTCGGGAGGCGAACGTCAGCGCGTGGCCATCGCCCGGGCGCTCGCCAACGCGCCCGCCATCCTGCTGGCGGACGAGCCCACAGGGCGTCTTGACTCCGCCTCCGGCCGCCGCGTCCTGGAGCTGCTCGAGCAGGTCCGGCGTGAGCAGGGGATTACGGTCATCCTCGTCACGCACGACCCTGCTATCGCCGCCCGCGCCGACCGGATCGTCCAGATGCTGGATGGCCGGATCGCCAACGGCACAGGGCCCGCCTGACAGCGGCGCTCAGGCTCGCGGGTAAAGCAGCATCTGCGTGCACCGGAAGAGCGCGATGGGCTTCCCGCTGCCTTCGTCTGTCACTTCAGCGTCCCACACCTGGGTCATGCGGCCGCCGTGGGCGAGCCTGGCGCTGCAGGCGATTGCACCCTCGGTGGCGGTCCCCAGGAAGTTGGTTTTCAGCTCGATGGTCGTGAAGCCGGTGGCCCCCTCGGGACGGCTCACCACCGCTCCATAACCGCAGGCGGTGTCCGCCAGGGCCACCACCGTGGCTGCATGCAGGTAGCCGTTTGGCGCCATGTGCTCGCCGCGTATTGCGAGCCGCGCGCGCACGAGTCCCGGCCCAATCTCCAGTATCTCCAGCCCGAGGAGCCCCGGGAGCCGGCCCCGGCCGCCTGTGTTGAAGAACTCTGCCGAATACGGAGTCTCGCCTGCTTCTGCCATGCTGCCAATCGTTGCACGGTGAGTTGCAAACTGCAACTCACTCGCTAGTCCTTCCGTCTCTCCAGCAGTTCGCGGATAGAGCCGTCCGCCACTTCGTAGACATGCGTTGCCACGCCCTCCACGATGCCGGGGTCGTGGCTTGCGCACAGGATTGTGCCCGTGTACTGCTGAAGCGCCTCGATCAGCTTGCGCCGCGTTGTCCGGTCCAGGTGGTTCGTCGGCTCATCCAGCAGGAGAACATTCGTCGGCTGGATGAGGAATTTCGCCAGCGCCACGCGGCTGCGCTCGCCCCCCGAGAGCACGCTCACGGGCTTGAACACGTCGTCGCCGATGAACAGGAAGCGCCCCAGCACCCTGCGCAGGTCCACGTCGGGCGTGCCGTCAGCGACCGCCCGGACCTCCTCGATCACCGACCGCTCCGCATCAAGGGCTTCGTCCTGGTGCTGGTCGTAGTAGCCGGGGCGCGCCCTCTCCGCCCATTCCACCACCCCCTCCGTGGGCTGCACCTGCCCGGCCGCGATCCGAAGGAGGGTGCTCTTGCCACCCCCGTTCGGCCCGATCAGCGCCACCTTCTGGCCCCGCTCGACGTGCATGTTCACGTCTATCAGCACCGGCTCCTCCCCAAAGGAGTGGCCGAGGTGCTTCAGCATCAGGACATCGCGTTCGGTTCGCCCGTGAGCGGCGATGTCGAAGTGAACCTCCGCCTCCTTCTTGACCCGCTCGATTCGTACGACCTTCGCGAGCGCCTTCTCCCGGCTCTGGGCGGCGCTTGTCTTTGTTGCCTTCGCCCGGAACCTCTCGATGAAGCGTTCCTGTTTCGCGAACTCCCGTTCCTGGCGGGCCGCAGCCCGGTCCTGTTCCTGCAGGCGCGCCGCCTTCTGCTTCTGAAATTCGGAGTAGTTCCCCGCGTAGCTATCCACCGTCCCATCGCGCAGGTCGAGGATGCGTGTCGCCACCCGGTCCAGGAAAGCTCCGTCGTGGGTGACCATCAACAGCGTGCCCGGGTAGTCCTCCAGCTCCTCGGCCAGCCATTTGCGTGCGCGGGTGTCCAGGTGGTTGGTTGGCTCGTCGAGCAGCATGTTCTCGGGCCGCCGCACCAGCACCTTCGCCAGCGCGATCCGCATCTGCCAGCCGCCGCTGAACTCGCTGCAGCGCTTCTCCCGGTCGGCGTGCTCGAAGCCGAGACCGTCGAGCACGCGGCCAATGCGCGCATCGATGCGGTAGCCATCGTGCGTTTCGAACGCCTCGAAGAGCCGCGCCTGTTCGTGGATGAGTTCATCGAGGTCGCCTTCGCCCCGCTCGATGCGGTGGGCGATCGCAGCGAGCTCCCGTTCGATCGCGTGCGCCTCGGGGAAGGCCAGCCACAGCTCCTCAACCAGCAGGTTGTCATCCGCCAGCCCCGCTTCCTGGCGCAAGTAGCCGAGGGCGCCGCCGCGCCAGCCCGCATCGCCACCATCGGGCACATGCTCCCCGGCGAGGAGGCGCAGGATTGTCGACTTACCGCTGCCGTTCGGCCCAACAAGCCCCGCATGCTCACCGTCGCCCACGATGAACGAAACGCTGTCGAGCACATCGACAGCGCCAAAGCTCTTGGCGGCGTTCTCGGCGAAAAGCATCAGTCAGTCTCGCTGGTGCGGGCGTCCGCTCCATTCCTGATGGTAGCAGCCCGGGAGTGAACAGACCGGCCCCGTCCCCGCAGGCGCTTTCCCGCGCCGGACTGGGAGACCATCCTACGGGTGCGCACGTATCCGGCCCGCATCCGATCGTGTACAATCCGACAACGGGCCCCCAGCAACGGGGGCCCGAAAGTGTGTCCACCATGCCAATCGTCGTCGTCGTCGGCGGGCAGTGGGGCGACGAAGGCAAGGGCCGCATCGTCGACCTTCTCGCCCGCAAGGCCCGGGTCGTCGCTCGCTATTCCGCCGGCAACAACGCCGGCCATACCATCGTGAACGAACGCGGCGAATTCAAGCTCCACCTCGTTCCTGCCGGCATCTTCTACCCCGAAAAGACCTGCGTCATCGGCAACGGCGTCGCTGTCGACCCCGAAGTTCTCCTCGGCGAAATCGATAGCCTGAAGGAAAAGGGCATCGACACCTCACGCCTCATCGTCAGCGATCGGGCCAACGTCATCATGCCCTGGCACCGCCTCATCGATCAGCTCGATGAGAAGCTTCGCGGCGAGGCCGCAATCGGAACCACCGGCAAGGGCGTGGGCCCCTGCTTCATCGACAAGGTCGCCCGCCGCGGCATCCGCATTGGCGACCTGCTCCGCGCCGAGGACCTGGTGCCTCGCATCCAGGCCGCACTCGAATACCAGAATCGCGTCATCACCGGCGTCTACGGCGCCGAACCCATCGACGCCGATGGCTGCTGCGAACGCTACCTCGAATACGGCAGGCGCCTCACGCCATTCGTGGCCGACGTCCAGGCCATCGTCCTCGATGCTCATCGCCGCGGCGAATACGTGCTCCTCGAAGGCGCGCAGGGCTCCCTCCTCGACCTTGACCACGGCACCTACCCCTACGTGACGTCGAGCGTCCCCAGCTCGTCCAGCTCGGGGGCCGCCCTTGGCGTAGGCATCGGCCCGACCGATATCCAGCGCGTCGTCGGCGTCTTCAAGAGCTACTGCACCCGCGTCGGGAACGGCCCCTTCCCGACCGAGCTCTTCGACGAGATCGCCGGCCGCCTGCGAGACCACGGCAAGGAGTACGGCCGCGGTGAATACGGGACCACCACGGGCCGCCCCCGGCGCATCGGCTGGCTCGATGCCGTGGCCGCCCGCTACAGCGTCCGCTTCAACGGCCTCGCCGCCGTCGCGCTCACGCGCCTGGACGTCCTCGATGAGATGCCCTCTATCAAAATCTGTACGGCCTACGAGCTGGACGGCGAGATCATCGATGCGCTGCCGGCCCGCCAGTCCGTGCTTGAACGGGTAAAGCCCGTCTACGAAGAGCTACCCGGCTGGATGACTCCGACCACCGACGTCCGCAACTTCGATGACCTGCCACCGCAGGCCCAGGCCTTCATCCGGCGCGTCGAAGACCTCCTCGAATGCCCGGTCGACCTCATTTCCGTCGGCCCTTCACGCGAGCAGGCTGTAATCGTCAACCCGATTTTCTAGCCGCGGGCGCCTCGTTTCCCGGGGATTCCGCCGTCCGGGTGGGCAGGCCGCACTTCCCAAACGTAAGCGACGGACGATAGACCCCTCTTTGTTGGCCCGTTGGGGTCCCCGTCCCGCCCCGGGCTTGTTACAATCCCAACGGAGCCGCTCACCCGGCGCCACCGTCCCGATCTCCGTTGACGCGATGAGGACCGGCAATCCATGCCCAATGCTCCACTGGAATCTGGCGACCATTCCCCCAGGCCGCTCGATGCCCCGGCACTCTCGGAAACCGATGCTGCCGCGAGTCTTGCCATGGTGGAGCGGCGCTTCGAGACGGTGATGCAGCTCATCGGAGACGCCGAGGTGGCGGACGCCGTCCGCACCACCAGTAGCGACCTGGAGCGCGCCCTGCTGCGCTATGCCCGCGTGCGCCAGGCGCGTGCCATGCCCGCTGCCGCCGCAGACGTTCATCGCGTTTTCGATGCGATTGAAGCCGAACGGGGCGCCAGCCTCTAGGCTTCCCTCTCGCCGTAGTAGGGGAGGTTGACTTTCCCCTCGCTGGCCGGGCGGCCAGCGCCCACCATGGCCATTGTGACGGGCGCGACCACGGTGGGGTCGGTCAGCACGTTCACACAGGCCGGCAGACCGCTGGCGAGCGCCCTCGCCAGGGCCGGCTCCAGGTCCTGGGCCCGTTCGACGAACTCCGCGTGGCAGCCGAAACCCGCCGCCGCCAGGTCGTAGCGAGTCGGCCCAAGGTGCGTCACAACCGTGCGGTCGTGACCGAACATCAACTCCTGCCCGTGGCGCGACATGCCCCACTGCTGGTCGTTGTTCACCACGGTCAGCACATTCAGCCCGTGGCGCGCCATGGTGTCGAATTCCGCGAAGTTCAGGCCAATGGAGCCGTCGCCGCTGATGCAGACCACCCGCCGCCCGGGGTGCGCCGCCTTGGCCGCGATTGCGAAGGGCAGGCCCACGCCCAGGCATCCCAGGTACCCGTGCGACATCCAGCTTCCGCCCTCATCCACCGCCGAGGCGACGTCCATCCACCACGCTGTCTCGCCCCCGTCGGCAACGAAAATCGCATCGGGTCCGGCAAGCTTCGCAAGGGTGTGCGCCAGCCGGTACGGGTGGATTGTGCGGTCATCGTTCAGCGTGGCCGCGAACATGTTTCCAAAGAGACCCTTCGCCCCGGCAACGGCAGTGCGCCACCCCTCGTGCACGGGCCATTTCGCGCCGTCTGCGGCAGCAATCAGGGCGCGCAGCGTCTCGCGTACGTCGGCCACAATCCCCAGCTCGATATCACGGTTCCGGCCGATCTCCTCGCCCTCGATGTCGACCTGGATGACGCGCGCCCCCGCGGAGATGGTCCGCCCGCTTCGGCCGCCCGTGAACAACCCCAGGCGCGTCCCCAGGATGAGGACGACGTCGGCCTCCTGCCCCATCTGCCCCGCAACGCCGAGGGCCGTGAACCCACCACCCGAGAGCGCGTGGCTGTCGGGAAGGAGCCCCCGGGCCTTGCCATTCACGAACACCGGTATGCCCGTCTTCTCTGCGAAGGCGCGAAGCTCGGCGCCGGCGCCTGCAAACCATGCTCCGCCGCCCGCCAGGATGGCCGGGCGCTCCGCCCCGGCGAGCCACTCGATCGCCTTCGTCACTGCCCCGGGTGAAGCCGAAGGCGCCGCTTCAGGCCCGATGCGATCGGGCAGCGTCACCGACCCCTCCTCGACTTTGCGGAACAGAACGTCGACCGGGATCTCAAGGAAGACAGGACCCGGTCGCCCGGTTGTGGCGATTCGCAATGCCTGGGCCACCAGGTCCGGTATCCGCTGCGTATGGGTCACCCTGTGTGACCACTTCGTCACCGGGCGCATCAGGTCGACCTGGTCGAGCCCGCCCTGCAGCGGCAGCATCTCGGCATCGGACAGGGGGGCCGCCCCGCCTATGATGAGCGACGGGATGCAGTCCAGGTAGGCGTTGGCTGCACCCGTGACCACGTCGGTCACCCCGGGCCCGGCCGTGACAATGGCCACGCCCGGACGTCCTGTGGTGCGCGCCCAGCCTTCGGCGGCGTGGCCCGCCGCCTGCTCGTGGCGCGTGTCGATGAGCCGGATGTTGTGGTCGAGCGCGGCCTGGAAGATAGAATCCAGGTGGCCACCATGAAGCGTGAAAACCGTGGTGATGCCGTGCTTCTTGAGCACGCGAACGAGCAATTCGCCGCCGTCAACTAGCATCGTGCCCTCCACCGGGCGCAATCGATCGCCGCCCGTTCGCTGGAGGTTATAAAGGCCGGCAGCGCTGGGGGGAAGGGGTAGCGCTGCCGGCCCGGGCCCCGGATGTCACTCTGCCAGGCAGGCGACGCCGGAAAGGCAGGGCTAACGGTATCAGCCCCCTGCCTGGCCTCACATGATCCGCGTCATAAACGGCGCCGCTTCGAAGAGCCGGCCCGGCCATGCGTGTCCAGCCGCGATGTGATGATGATGGTCAATACCGCCGTCAGGACAATGGGTACGCTGAGAACAATGCTGAAGATGATTCCTTGCGCGGGCATGGCTCCCTCCGTTCCTGTGCTTGTGCCCCACCGGGACTACTGCGAGCCCGCCGGCCCGGGCAGCGGCGAAAGCCCTCCCGGCCGGCGCGCCTTCCTGCGCTCCAGCCGCGCCGCTGCCGTCGCCGCATCCTGGCGGATGCACTTCGCCGGGCACACGGGGATGCAGCGGTCACAGTCGATGCAGCGGTCGGCGAGAATCAGATGCAGCCGGCGGTCGTTCCGCTCGATGTAGAGGATTGCGCTCGTTGGGCACACTCGGCGGCAGCGGTGGCAGTTAACGCACCAGTTACCATCGATTTCGACCGCCATTACCGGCCCCCGGAGTCCTCGTGCTCTGGCCTACCAGTATAGAGGCCTTGCCCGCGCCGCGGTATCGGGCTTCTCCCGCCCCCACCCATCTGGCGCGGGCGCAATTGCGAGGCCCCGCTGCCTCCTGTTGGCCCGCAGCTATCCCATTGTCTGCACGTGCAGAGGACGCACACGGTAGATCACCCGCGGTTGAGCCGGGTCGTGGTACGGGTACCTGTCCACGCCCATGTACTTCTTCGCCAGCCGGTCGATGTGCTCTTCCGCCCCCTGCGTTGTCTTCTCCTCTACCACGCCGCGGATCTGGATGTACCGGTAGGGGTTCGCGTGGTCGAGCACCGAAAGCGCCACCCGGCCGTCGCGGTCCAGGTTTCTTGGCTTCTGGCGGCCCTCAGACGTGTTGAAAACCACCAGGTCGCCTTCCAGGTCGACCCAGACGGGCGTCACCTGTGGCGAACCGTCGCGCATCAGTGTTGCGATATGGGCGAAGTTCTTGCCCACCAGGATGTCCCTGTGCGATTCGGGGATGACAGCGGCCACCGTGCTTACCTCCAACGGCTATTGCCATCCACCGTAGCGGGCGCCCACCCAGGGGCGCAATCCCGGCGCCGCCGGTAGAATCGTCTCCCATCCAGCTCGCAGGCAGGTGCTCACGGTGAAGGTAGGTCTCCACATCCCGCAGGTCGGCGCCGGGGCCTCCCCCGAGGCTATCAAGGGATTCGCCCGTGCCGCCGAGGAGGCGGGGTTCGATAGCCTCTGGGTGTTCGACCACGTCGTCCTCCCCCGCGAACAGCGAACCCCCTATCCGAGCTCCGACGACGGCAAGATCGGCTATCCGCACACCTCCGACCTGCTCGAGCCCATGGTGCTGCTGTCCTTCGCTGCCGCGGTCACTTCGCGCATAGCCATCGGCACGAGCGTTCTGATCCTGCCCATGCGCCAGCCGGTGCTCCATGCCAAGATGCTCGCCACGCTCGATCGCCTTGCCAGCGGGCGGCTCATTGCCGGCCTCGGAACAGGCTGGTGGAAGGAGGAGTTCGAAGTCCTCGGCGTGCCCTTCGAACGCCGTGGCCGCCGCATGGATGAGTCCATCGAACTCATGCAGGCCCTCTGGCGCGACGAGTACGTCGACTTTCACGGCGAGTTCTTCGATTGCGACGGCTGGGCCTGCAACCCGAAGCCCGTGAACGGCCGCATCCCGATCTGGATCGGCGGCGAAAGCCCGAGCCAGCTCCGGCGCGTGGGCCGCTACGCCGACGCCTGGCACGCCGGGATTCGTACCCTGCCACACGTTCCCGAGCTCTTCGAGGTCGCGAAGGAGGCCGCCGCTACCGCCGGGCGCGACCCATCGAAGCTGACGCTCACGCTCGAAGGCGCCGCCTTCCTCCGCCATGACACCCCGGAGCAGACCGCGGAGGCGCTCGCCGGCGCCGCCAGGATCGGCGTCGACCACGCCATCGCCATTCTCGACCGGCGTGAATACGGCGAGCAGGGCGAGGCCACCATTCGTGATTTTGGTGAGCGCTTCCTGCCTGCCATTCACGTCCTGTAGCGCCTTCCCGGGCCGCCCTGGCTACAACAAGTTCTGTCTTGGCCAACTCCATTAAGTAGGCTTGACTTCATCCAGGAATTAGGCAACACTAACTCCATTCCCGGCTGAGAGACCGTCCATGGCGTTTTCGTTTCTCGTCACGCTGCGCGAAGGGATCGAGATGGCGCTCATCCTCGCCATCCTCTTCGGCTACCTCCGCTCAATTGACCAGCGCAGCCACTTCCGCAACGTCTGGATCGGCGCCGGGGTGGCCGCCCTCATCTGCCTCGCCATCGGGGTTGCACTCGAAATCGCCTCGCGGGAGCTAGACAAGCGGCTGGTAGAGGCCTTCGAAGGCTTCGCCATGATCTTCGCCGTAATAGTGCTCACGGGCATGGCGTTCTGGATGAGGCGCCAGGCGAGTGGCCTTTCCAACAACCTCAAGTCCCAGGTCGACCGGGCCCTGGGGAGCGGCTCCGTCACTGCCATTGTCCTCCTCGCCGCGACTTCGGTCGGGCGCGAAGGGCTCGAAACGGTTCTCTTCCTCTTCGCCGGGTCCTCGTCCGGCGCGTCCGGCACCTCATTCATCCTCGGTGGGGTCTTTGGCTTCGCCATGGCGGCGGTGGTGGGCGTCATCATCTACACAGGCTCAACGCGGTTGCCATTGAAGCAGTTCTTCACGATCAGCAGCCTGGTGCTGATCGTCATCGCCGCCGGCATGCTCTCGAACTCCCTCACCAAGTTCTACGAGGCAGCCCTCATCGATAACCTCGGCAACCGCCCCTGGGATACCGACCACATCATCTCCATCACCTCAACCCCCGGGAAGTTCCTGAACACGCTTCTCGGCTACGATTCGGCCCCCGCCATATCACAGCTCGTCCTCTACTGGGGATACCTGGCGGCTGCAGTAAGCGCCTACCTTTTCTGGCCCATCTCCCGCCGCCCGGCGCTCCCTGAGCCCCTGGCGGCGCGGCCCGAGAACTCGTCCGCAGGCAGCTGAAAGCGCCACATCCCACCGACCCATTCCCTGGAGCTTCTAACCTTGAACCGACCATCTCTCATCATTGGCGCTTTCCTGGCCATCGCAGCGGCCGCGCCCTTTGCTGCCGCCTGCAGCGGCGACGACGCTGATCGCCGCACCGTCCGTATCGTCCAGGCCGATGATGCCTGTACCCCTGGCGTGATCGACGCAAAGGCCGGTGAGAAGCTCCGCTTCGAGGTCAAGAACGAAGGCAAGAAGGACCACGAGGTCGAAGGGATCGACGGAACCAAGCTCGAAGAACTGCTCGTCCCGGCCGGCCGGACACGGAAGATCGACTACACCGTCCCCGGCAAAGAGGGTGTCAGCAAGATTAAGTGCTACATCCCCGGTGGCAGCTCCACGATCATCGAAGTCCGGGCTTCCGGGCAGGCCGCGGGCGCCGGCGATGAGGAAGAGGGTGACGGCGGCGGCGCCGGAACGCGCATCACGGATAAGACGCCGCTCGATACCATCCACGTTCGCCTCTCCGACTACAAGGTCGAACCCGAGCGGCCCGCGGCGAACGTCTCCGGACCAATCAAGTTCACGGCCGAAAACGCCAGTGCCACCGAGGTCCACGAGCTTGCCGTGCTTCGCGTCCTCCCCGATGGCGGCTTCGAAAACACCGGTGAGATTGAAGACCTCGATCCCGGAACGTCAGGTGAGATCACGCTCGACCTGCCCGCAGGGAAGTACGTCCTCGCCTGCGTGATTGTCCCCGGCGAGGCCGGAAGCAAAGTCGATCACTATGCCGAGGGCATGCACACCGGCTTCGTCGTCCCCTGATCGCCAGGCCCCATCCTGGTCCCCCTGCCGGAAGGCCCCGCTGCCAAAGGTTCAGGAGCGGCAACGGGTAGCGGCCGCGCCCCACACCACGAAAACCACGGGCGGCCCCATTGCTGACCCCCGCCGCGCATCGGTCTATGGCGCCCGGGGCGTCAGTAGTAGGCCGGCTCATCCGGGGGATGCTGCCCCAATGACGGCCATTGCCGCGCATCAAGCCGAAGAAGCGACGCGTACTTCCGCGCCAGGTCAAGGTGCACCATCTCGCGCGTTGCCCGGTAGCGGTTGAAGGCATCAAGCATCCTGTCAGCTATGAGCCGCATATCCATCCCCAGCACGTAGCGCCCGCTCACTTCGTTGAGCGCGTCGGAGTAGACCTCAAAGAACTGCGCCAGCCGCAGCAGCGTGGGCCGGAGCTCGACGCGGCGCGCCTGTTCCTCCCCGGCCGCCATCTCGTAGTAGCGCCGCCCCAGGGCGAAGTAGTAGCTCGCATCCACCAGGGCCCCTCCGCCAAGGAGTCCCCCTGCACGCCGCCTGCCGAGCCCCTGCCGCAACACCCCGGAGATGAAGAGCGCGTTGTCGCCATACCGGCGGTATGCCTCGAAAGGGCTCCCCGCGGGCGTGCCCGGCTCTGAGACCTCCGCAATGAGGTCGCTCAGGTATGCCGCCGGGCGGTTTCCCGGGCCGGTCAGTTCGCTCGCTCGTAAGAACCGCTCGAGCATCCGGCCCAGGTAGTCAAGCGTGGAAGCGTCCCGGCTCCCCCGGTCGACATACAGCACCTTGATCAGGAACAGGTCGAGGATGTCCGAGAGCCGCAGGTCCGTGAGCTCGCCGATGTCGTCATAGAAGTCGCCGATTAACTGGTCGACCTTCCGGGCGAAAGCGCCATGGGCAATGTTGGCCCCATCGTTGGCGCGAATTGCCTCCCGAAGGCTGCCGATGTCCTCGCCAAGGGTTCTCCTCATCGCCATCACCTGCCGTCAATGCGAACGGGCCATATTGCCATAGACGGCTCATTCCGGTGGTCGCATCAGGAGGGGGAACCCCGATCCGCCCCGGCCGTCTCACTGATCATTCTAACGGCGGTTCAGGGCGCCGATGGCAGCCGGCTTGCTGCGTCGAAGACATCCCCCAGGATCTTCGCCCGCTCTTCCCCCGATACGAACACGGGCTTCGCCTGGCCGGCAATCCGGTACGGGAGCATGCGCACGTTCACCAGCGTTTTCCCCCTGAAGGCCGCTTCAAGCAGGTAGCCCTGCTCGTGCTCAGGGCTGTGGCGCTGGTCGAAGATGAAATTGCCGAGCGCATAGGCGATGAACGTGCCGTCGCGCACCTCGGCTGCCTGCACCCAGTGGGCCTGGTTTCCCACCACCAGGCCGGCGCCCGCCTCAGCAGCCGCACGCAGTGCCTTGATGCTCCTCTCCGTCGGGTCATGCGTGTCCTCGGTCCCTGTCTGCACCTGCACTATGACGACGTCGACCTCCTCTTTCAGCCTGCGGATGCGCTCCGTGAACCGGGTCACGGAAAGCTCGGACGCGGGCCGGAAGAACGCGGGCTCGTTCGCGCGCCTCTCCTCGGAGTAGTCGTCATCCAGGGGAGCCGTGCCCGGTGCTGTGGCCGTCGCCTCCAGGTCCATTGCTGCAACGTCATCAAACCCCAGCACTCCAAACCGCACCCCATTGACCTCGAAGATGGCAGGCGAAAGCGCCCCCTCCAGGTTGTTCCCGCCGCCAACATGCGCGATCCCCGCCTCCCCCAGGAGCTCAAGCGTCCGCAGGAACGCCTTCTCCCCGCAGTACTCAATCCCGCAGTCGAAGACGTGGTTCGTTGCCACTGTCACCGCATCTATCCCCGCGAGCTTCAGCGCCTCCAGTACCCGGGGAGGAGAGCTCAGATTGGTGGTCTCAACGCACCGGTAGACCGGGTTGATGTCCTGGATGCTGCCGTCCAGCGAACCCAGGGCGAGGTCTGCCGCAGCCAGGTATTCGCCCGTCGCGCCCCTCAACGCGAATGCCCAGTCTCCCGAGGCCTCAATCATCGCCAGCGTGCAGCGGGACTGGAGGATATCCCCCGTCGCAACGACGATCGTCACCGGGGGAAGCTCCTCTTCCAGCCTTGAGATGATCCCCGCCAGCGCCTCCCGGCCTCGCGCGGAACCGCCGGCCACTGCCACCCGCTCCGCGAAAGGCCATGTTCCGGGATCTCCCCGGCCGCGCACGATGTCAAGGCCGTCAATAGCGATGGCGCTTTGCGCCGGGCTCACTTCCGCGAGCGGCACAAATGCGAAAAGGCCGGGATTGGCGGCCATGGCCGCCCGCAGCTCCTCATATGAATCGAACTCATGCCCCGCTGGCGCTCCGCCCGCAAAGTGTCGCGCCAGCGCCCTGTCGGCCGGCGGGCCCGCCAGCGCGAAGGCAGCTTCCCGGGCCAGTCCCCCGGCCTGCTCCCAGCTCGTTGTCTCTCCCGCAAGCAGGGCCCTGAGCTGTTCCCCGGTCAATGCGTCCACGCCTGCCGCCAGCCCGGTAACGAGCGCGAAATACCGCAGCGTCACCCCACCTGCCTCCACGGGGAGGAACTCCAGGTCCGCTTCGCCGCCTGCGGGTGCGGGCTCGAACTCCGCTGCAGACAGGCCCGCGGGGAGCGTGCCCCGGTATCGCAGGCGCGTCGTTGGCCCGGGTGTCGCATCGGCTACTGTTGTCGAGCCCGTGCCCGTGATGATGTCGAGCAGCACCAACGCGAGCACACCAAGGCTGGCCGCGAAACATGCCACCGACACGACGAACGCTGCTAGCCACGGGCGCCGCCTGCGCCCACTCCGCGCTGCCATCCGGCGAATCTTCTGGCCAGCCCACTGACCCGTCAAACCGCGTTGCTCCCGTTTTCTCCCCGGCGGTCCTCGATACGCCTACAATGGTAAAAGCCCGGCGGGGATCTATTCGGATTCGAACGCCGATCGGCGAACGCTTTGTCCCGGTCGCACGGGTCGCGGAGGTGATTCACGGAAGCTCCTTCTTCTTCTGGCGCCGGCCTTCCCCCGGCCCGTCCCCCGTCGCGTCTCGCGCGGCGGAAGGCTCAGACGCGCGCCGCCATCCTGGAAGCAGCCAGCACGCTCTTCGATGAGCACGGTTACGAGGAAACCTCTGTCCTGCAGATAGCCGAGCGCGCGGACACGGGTGTGGGCACCGTGTATGGCTACTTCCGCTCCAAAGAGGCTCTGCTCGACGAGGTCCTCCGCCAGCGCACAGCGGCCGCGGTTGGCACTTACCTGGCCGGCATCGCAGGTATCACGAACAGCGTCGACCGGATCATGGCGGCACTGACCGTCTTCGCCAGCTTCGTTCAGGCCAACCAGCCGATTCTCCTTGCGCTCTTCCAGATCTCGACGGGGCGCGGCCTCGAACTCGATGATGCCCCTGCCCGCTGGCTTCTCGTTGCCCTGCGCGAAATGCTCCAGGCCGGCATTGAGGCGGGCGAGATCCGGGAACTGCCCGTCGACGCGACTGCCCGCGCCATCATCGGCCTGCACCTCATGGGCATCCTCGGAGTGGCGATCTTCCGCGAACGCGCGGGCGATGAATCACTGCCCGCCGAGCTCCGCGAGATCGTCCGCATGCTCCTCGAGAAATGAGACCCTCTCGCGATCGCGCCGCAACGGCGTTCGCCGCCTGTGTGGCAGCGTTGCTGGTCCTTTCCTGTGGCGACGGCGCACACGATGCCCCCGTAGCAACGACGCCTACGACCGCCGCCCTGCCCACGGCCGAACTCCTCGTCAGTGCCCCTGGCGGCGCCTCTGCCCGCCTCACCGTCGAGATCGCCGCAACCCCGGCCGCCCGCGAGCGCGGCCTGATGTTCCGGGAATCGCTTCCCGAAGACCGCGGAATGCTTTTCGTCTTCGCCGCCGGCCAGCATGGCGGGTTCTGGATGAAGGACACCCGCATACCCCTTACCATCGCCTACCTTGACGGCGATGGCAGGGTTCTTGAACTCCACGAGGGCGTCCCCCTGGCCACAAAGGCGCTGATTCCCGGCCAGCCCTACCGTTACGCCCTTGAGGTGAACCACGGCTGGTTCGAACGCCACAACCTCGGTGTGGGCGCGGTGGTTCAGATCCCTCCGGGCCTGCCCGCGCCCGAGTAACGCGCGCTACGCAACCCTCTGCCCGCAGGCGCGGCAGAACCTCGTTCCCGGCGCCAGGCTGGCGCCACACCGGGGACAGCGCGGACCGGCAACGGCGGGTGCTCGCCGGGCGCGCATCGCCCAGCCGCCGTACCCGAGGACGGCAAGTCCGGCCAATCCCGCTACAAGAACGATGATGGGCAGCGTGGCGTCGCGCCCATCCCCGCCGGCAGCGTCGCCATCGTTTCCATACTCCACGATCTTCGGCTCGATGAGCGTGCCATCAGAGTGAAGCATCGCGGGGCCGAGCCGCCCTGCGGTGAGCGAGACCGTCACCTCATCGCCCTTCTTCATCTCTGGCGCGTATTCGGCCGCCATGCCGGTCTCGTTGTCATAGATCACGAGATGCACGGTCGCGTCGGCAACGGCGGTAAGCGTCACCCGGTGGTCCCGCTCGGCCGGGTAGGTCCACGCGGCGCCCCAGGTGCCGCTTTCGGACTCGTAGAAGGGGAGCAGGGGAACCGGGTAGAACCCGTAGAGGCCCTCCGTCGACTGATCGAGGAGCATCTTCTGGCCGTCGCCCTCCCAGAGGATGTTGGCCGGCGACATCAGTATCCCCGTCCGGTTTCGCCCAAAGCCGCTCACCCCGCCAACCGGCTCATGGCTGAAGGTGGAGGAGGTCCGTGGCTTCGTGATCCAGTTCCATGTCGCGCTCAGGCCCTCGCCAATGCCCCGGATGACCGTCAGCCCGAGGTCGCGCGTGGTCTTAAGGACATCCTTCGCCGTGCCCGTCAGGTCAGGCCCCGTCGTGGGGACGCGCTCGTTGTAGAGCCAGGCCCCGGCCTGCGCCCCCCAGACGTTCATGCAGTACTTCTCGGGGTCGGGGTTCTCAGCGGTGCGGTACTCGCGGTAGAGCTGTTCGAGGTAGTTCGCCAGCTGGGAAGCGTAGGTTGCCCGTTCCCTGGGCGACTTCGCATAGCCCTTCAGTTCAAGAATCGTGATGAGCCGGGCGATGGCGGCCGTCTTGCCCGCTGAGGCGATGCTGAGGATGGTGGAGACGGCCACCGGGCCCAGGTCTCCGCGCGCCTGCATCTCGAAGTAGGCCGTGCCGAAGGTGTGATACCAGGGCCCGGCGTTGTCACCTTCGCGGATCGTCTCCAGCATGTTCGAGAAGGACCCGGGCTGGAAGGTCACGCCGGCGATCTCCTGGTCGCCCTCACGCCCCATGGATCGGAGTGTGTTGTGGGCGAGGAGCGTGGCCTCTCGAACATCGCCGTTGCGCTGCTGAAGGGCGAGTTCCATCACATCGCGGGGGGTGAGCTTCCGGCCCACCGCGTCAAAGCGCTGCTTCATCGCCCACCAGAGAGCAGGCTCGGTCCCCCATGGCGCCTGGGCGGGGTCCTTGCGCGCATTCTCCTGGTCAGCGGCGGAGGCCTGCTTCAGGAAGACGAAGCGGTCCGAGACGGCATCGAGCATTCCGCCGTAGGAAAACAGCCATGTGAGCGCCGGTAGCGTGCCGCCGAGGTGTGTGCTCGAATGGGCGGCCGGCCTGCCTGTCGCCTTCGCCCAGGAATCGTAGTCCTTCAGGGCGCTGTCCCAGTCCTTGATGAGGTCGTCCCTGTTGAGGTGCAGGCCGCTTGCCTTAGCCTGGTCCGCCTTCGCGATGTCGAAGGCCGAGAAGGCCTCTTCGCAGAGGCGGCGGAGCTTGACCTTCTCGAAGCAGTCCTTGTAGCAGGCGCTGCCCGCGGCGGGCAGGGGAGCGCTGCCTTCGCCCCAGCCCGAAAACCGGCATACGCCGCCTTCGTACCGGCAATACGGGCCGCCCATGACCCCACACTCCCACCCTTGTTCCCGGCCCGCGCACTGGCACTGGCAGTAGAGGAAGGCCCCCTGGTCGCGCTCCTCTTCCGGCCCTGCCTGTTGTCCGGGAGTGCCGGCAGGTTCATCACAGGCGCTCCCTCCCGTCCCTGTCACTCCAACGGACGCAAACCCGGATGGCACAGTGCAGGCCACCTCATCCCCTTCCGCCACCGCGCCTTCCGCGCCCCGGAGCCAGGCGGCCATGAAGAGGGCAAGAGCTGCGAGGGCGAGGAATTTCGACGATTGGCTCATTGCGGCGCCTCCGGGGTCTCGAATGGGACCTTGAAATCGGCAGCTGCTGGCTTCAGCGCGAGCCCGGTCGCCTTCAGCTCCAGGGATGAGTCCTGGAATCGCCCATTGGCCGCCAGCACGACCCCCAGCTCGCTATCGACGCACAATGTGCCCTGCCCCTCGTAGCCAGTGACCGTGAAGCAGCGCGCCCCGCGTCCAGCAATCTCGCGTTTCTCCATCTCCTCCAGGCCAAGGGTCGTGTCGGCGGAAAGGTGGAAGAGCAAGCTGTCGTAGCCGAGCCGGCGCGTACTGCTGGTGGCGCCCGCCCTGACCTCGCAGGCGCCCTCGCCGCCCGTGGGCTGGCTACACAGGTAGAAGTCCTTGCCATCGTCGATCAGCGTGAGCGACCCTTCATCACTCCCCAGGTCGCCTTCCAGGCGCGCCGACCTCTTCGGCGGCTCAACCGCGTAGACCGAGGTGAGGTCGAACGTTTCGCCGGTCACCCGGTTCTTCCCTTTCTCGTCGTACACGACCCTGTAGGTGCCGCCCTGGGCCTTCCGTGAGAGCTGGAGCAGTAGTGCCGCCGCTTCCGCGCGGGGTAGGCCGGCGGTGGCGGTCGTGGTCCCTGCCGGGCGTGTGCCGCCCGGCTGAACAGTGCTCCCTCCGTTCTCCCCGCCCTGGGAGCGCATCACGAGGACCGCCACCACAACCACCGCCAGGCCAGCCCCGGCCAGCAGCAGCGGTCTGAGATTCGCCGGCTGTTTCGGTCCGCGAACATCGGGTGGGGCGGAGTGCTGCGGGGCAGGGGCGGTCGCGCCGCAGGACGTGCAGAAGCGCGCCCCCTCGCGGAGGGGGCGGCCACAGGCAGGGCACAGTGTCTCAGCGGCGGCCATGGCGGGGATCATGCCTTTCGCAATGGCGGCCCGGCAGGGCAGGCAGGCCCCTTAATGCAGGCCCTTCGGTCCGTCGATGGTGCGAACCTGCCGGGCAGGGGAGAAGAGCACGAACAGAGAGGCAGCAGCCATGCCCATCGTCCCCGTAACAAGAGCGGCGCGGAGGTCCACCTGGCTGGCGATGACCCCGGCGGCCAACGCCCCGAGGAGCATCACGCCCAGGCTGAGGAAGCGGATGCTCGCCTCGATGCGGCCCAGTAACCGCGCCGGCACCAGGACCTGGCGCAGGCTGACCTCGTTGATGTCGAACACCGTGTCGGCGGCGTCGCCAAAGAGCTGCTGGGCGACGAGGAAGGCGATGCCGGTGAGGGACGAATCGGGCGCCAGCGGGATGCACAGGGAGGCCACGGCCGCGACCGATAGGCCGCACACCATCGCCGGGCCCACCCCGAACCTGCGCGCAGCTCGCCCCGCGAGGCCAGCTCCGAAGAGGGACGAAACCCCTCCAACAGCAAAGATGACGCCCACGATTCCCGGGCTCATCCCCAGCTCGCCTTCGGTGACGAACAACAGGATGACGGCCCCAATGGCGCCGTAGCCGAAGTGACGGGCGATGTTGGCCAGGGCCAGGGCTCGAAGCGCAGGGTCAGCGAAGAGGACGCGCAGGCCTTCGCCGATCTCGGGGAGGATGCCCTCTCGCTCGCCGCGGGGGGAGGGCTGCGGTTCAGGGGCGCGAATCGCCCCCAGGCACATCGCGGAGACAATGAAACTGAGCGCATCGGCAAGCACTGCGGCCTGCGCCGAAGCGAACTGGACGACCCACCCGCCCGCGCTGAAAGACCCCGCCTCGGCCACCGAGGCGCTGGCCGTGAGCTTCGCGTTCCCTTCGGTCAGGGCCCGTGGCTCGACAATCGTGGGCAGGTAGGCGTGGTAGGCGACGTCAAAGAGGATCGTCAGCGCTCCAGTCGCAAAGGCAGCGGCAAAGAGGTGTTCCATTCGCAGGACATCGAACCAGGCGGCGACAAAGATGGAGCCAAGCAGAGCAGCGCGCCCGAGGTCGGCGGCGATCATCAGCGGACGGCGACGGAGGCGGTCAACCCAGGCCCCGGCCACCAGGCCTGCGAGGAACCCCGGGAGCAACTGCGCCGCCGAAAGGAGCGCCATCTCCATCGCCGAGGCGTGGAGGATGAAGATGGCCGTGAAGGGGAGTGCGCCGAGCAGCGTGCCGAAGAGCGATACAGTCTGGCCCGCCCAGAGCTTCAGGAAGTCGCGGTTTCGCCAGAGCACCGGGGCAGGGTAGCGGCCTGCACGGCTACGGGCAGGCTATGCTTCGTACCTCGCGATCACCAGGCAGCTGTTCTGCCCGCCGAAGCCGAAGCTGTTCTTGAGCGCCACTCGGACCTCGGCCCTGCGCGCCGTTCCGGGCACGTAGTCCAGGTCACACGATTCATCGCGGTTTTCCAGGTTCACGGTAGGGTGAATGAGGCCTGTCTCGACCGTCTTCACGGTCGCCACCGTCTCCATCCCGCCACTGGCGCCCAGCCCATGCCCGATGAGGCTCTTCGTCGCGCTGATTGGGATGCGATAGGCTCCCTCGCCGAAGACGCGCTTGATGGCGTTGGTTTCGGCTGTATCGCCCAGGGGTGTGCTGGTGGCGTGGGCGTTGATGTAGCCCACCTCGCCTGGATCGAAACCGGAGTCGCGAAGGGCTTCGGCCATCGCGCGGGCGGCGCCCTCGCCATCCTCGGGCGGCGCGACCACGTGGAAGGCGTCGCTCGTGCAGCCGAACCCGGCCAGCTCGGCATAGATGCGCGCGCCGCGCGACCGCGCGTGCTCCTCGCTTTCGAGGATGAGCGCTCCCGCGCCTTCGCAGGGCACGAAGCCATCGCGCGTGGCATCGAATGGGCGGCTTGCCTTCTCGGGGGCATCATTCTGGCTCGTGAGAGCGCGCATCACGCTGAAGCCAGCCAGCCCCAGCTCGCTGATCCCTGCCTCGCAGCCTCCTGTCACCATCACGTCCGCCCGGCCGCTTCGAATAACCATCCCCGCTTCGCCAATCGCCTGCGTACCCGCTGCGCAGGCCGTGCAGATGGTCCCGTTGTAGCCGCGCAGACCATACTGAAGCGCCACCTGGGCTGCAGCCATATTGCCAAGACTGCGCGGGAAGTACAGCGGGTCGAGCTTCATGCCCCCGCGCTCGAAGAGCGTCTGCGCGCCTTCCTGGATGTCGGGGTAGCCGCCGCCGCCGTTGCCCACCAGTACGCCGATGCGGTCGCGGCTTGCCGTCTCCAGGTTCAGCCCGGCATCGCCAATCGCCTGGGCTGCGGCGGCGACCATGAACTGAGTGAAACGCGCCATTCGCCGCGCGGCCTTGCGCTCGATGAAGAGTGAAGGGTCCCAGTCCGTCACCTCGCCCGCGACCCGGCAGGGGAACTGGGCCGGGTCGATCAACGTGATGGGCCCTATGCCCGAGCGCCCGTTCACCAGGTTCTCCCAGAATTCCGCCACCGTCTTTCCCGCCGGCGTCACCGCGCCCAGGCCAGTGATGACCACGCGCCTGCGCGAACGCAAGGTCTCGTTCATGCGTCCTCCGGGGCCATGCTCGTAGCGGGTTTCGCCACCAAATGGCACTCCGCCGATAGGTTACCAGCATCGCCGCCGCTGGCGAACCACGTCTCCCCGTTTGCCGGGGAGCCTTTCATGTCACCCTCCACCGCGCCCCGGTCCCGCCCCGGCGGTTCACCGGGGAGAGCGGCCAGTGCCGCCGCAGGCCGGGCATGGCGTCGAGAACAGCCAGGTGCGGCTGCGGCCCGTACCGCCACACGCACTGCACGAATCCCCTCCCGCCTCGGGCCGCCGCTCCAGCCACTGCCAGAGGCGGTCACTGCGCTTCGCCACCCTGCGTGTGGCCGCAGGCGGAAAGCGCACAAGCCCGCCTCCCGTTCGCAGGGCGAATGGCTCGGCACGCGCCTTGCAGGCCTGCTCCACGCGCGTCACCACTTCGGCTGAAAGGCGTTCGTCGGCCTCCACCACCGTCAGATCAAGCCCCAGGTGCGCCACCCGCTCGGGCATGGCTGCCGCCACAACCTTCGTGCCCGGCCGGACCAGCCGCGAAAGGCGTTCCACGATCCCGGCGCCCTCCTGGCCAGCGGGAGTCACCAGCACCACCTCGGCGCCGGTGATCTGGCGGGCCACGTTCCGGTGCCCCACGTCGCCCCAGGTTGCCGGGAAGCCATCCTGGCGGGCACGGCGCACCGCTTCGCCATCTGCTTCGACCACGAACACGGCCGAGCCACGGTCGCGAAGCTTCAGAGCCACCATCCGTCCCAGCCGTCCGTATCCCACAACCGCCACGCCCCCGGCTGGCGCCGTGAGCCTGGCGCCCCGTTCGCCACGGCCCCGCACGGCCACGAAGACGCTCGATGCGAAAAGCGAAATCACCATCGTGAACACCACGGCGGCGATGACAGCCTTCGGGGCGATGCTCGCGTCGGCCGCGCTGACCGCAACGAAGGAGAACTCGCCCGCGTTCGCCAGGATGCCCCCAAGGCCGAGCGAGAGCGGCCACGACATCCCGGTGAGTCGCGCCAGGCCAGTGATCGCCGCGAACTTCACCAGCACCACTGAAGCCAGCAACACCCCCGTCATCGCGGGCTCGTCGGAGACAATGTCGAGGTCGAAGAGTAGCCCCGCGGAAACGAAGAAGGCGGCCGCGAACAGGTCACGCAGGGTCTCGGTTTCGCGAACCGCCTGGTAGGCATAGCCCGACTGCCGGATTACGAAGCCAGCGATGAAGGCCCCGAGCGCTGTCGAAAGCCCCGCTGCTGCCGCACCTGCCGCGGAGCCCGCCACCAGGGCCAGCAGGGCGACGACGAAGACCTCCCGGTCGACACGCGCCGCCAGCCGCCTGAGCAGCGCATCGCTCACGAGGATGAGGATTGGCAGTACGGCGAGCATCGCCGCCAGGGAGCTGGCAATCCCCAGGGTCACGCTACCCGCGGTGGAGAGCGTGCCCTCGTGCAGCGAGGGCGCCAGCCCGATGATGACGACCGCGAAAACGTCCTGGACGATGAGGATGCCGGTGGCCAAAGGCAGCAGCCGGCGGCCCGCATCGCCCAGGCCGGGGAGCAGCGCCAGCCCCGTTGCCGTGGAAGAGAGCCCGGCAGCGCCGGCCAGGATCGCGGCCGTGGTTTCTGCCTCGCCCGCAAGGACGCCCCCTGCCATCACGGCCGCACCCACGATCAGGAGCTGCCCCACGCCAATCAGCAACGCCGCCCGCAGGTGCGCCACCAGGTCGCTCACCGACAGCTCCAGCGCCACCGTGAAGAGGAGAAGAGCAACGCCAGCCTCTGCGACCAGGCCGAGGTCATCCGGGTCGGCCACGAAGCCCGCTCCCCCTGGCCCGATCACCGCCCCTGCCAGCAGGTACCCGGCCGGCCGGGGTATTCGCAGCGCCTCCGCTATGGCCGCCCCGGCCAGCGCCGCCACGATGACCGCAAGCGCCACCGTGCCACCTTCCGGAACCGTACCCGCGAGGAACATGCCCGAATACTACCGGGTCGCCCCGCAGGGCGGCTGGCCCTAGCGCCCGGCCAGCACCTTCTTCTTCTGCGCCACGTAGTCCACCAGAATGTACTCGCCCAGCTTGTCGGGCGTGGTGTAGAACACGCGACCCTTATTGATCTTCGCCACCTGGTTCACGAATTCCTTCAGGTAGTAGTTGCGGTCGAGCATAAAGGTGTTAATCGTGATCCCCTTCTGCGTGCACCGCTTCACTTCCTTCAGGGTCTCGCGGATCGTGATGGGGCTGGGCGGGTAGGCGAAGTAGCTCCGCCCCCGCTCAAGGTGGGCTGTCGGCTCGCCGTCCGAAATCATGATGATCTGCCGGGTGCCCACTGTGTGCTTGGCCAGCAGCGACTGCGCGATCATGAGCGCGTGGTGCATGTTCGTGCCCAGCACCGATTCGTCCCAGCGCACATACGGTAGCTGGTCGGCCTTCAGCTCCCGCGCGTAGGCGCTGAAGCCGATGATGTAAAGGCTGTCCCGCTGAAACTGCGATGAGATCAGGTTGTTCAGTGCCAGCGCCACCTTCTTCGCAGCCTGGAAGCTGCCGCGAAGCGCCATCGACCAGCTCAGGTCGAGCATGATGACCGTTGTCGTCTGTGTTAGCAGCTCCGTGCGCGAGACCTCGAAGTCGTCCGGGCGAAGCCGCGCCGGTAGGCCCGGTCCCTCGCGGTACATGGAGTTCATGATCGTCTTCTGGATGTCCAGGTAGAACGGGTCCCCGAACTCGTACTTCTTCGTGGTGTCGGTCCGGTCGCCGCCGCTACCGCTCTCCCGGATCTCGTGCTTGCCGAAGCTGTCCTTCTTTAGCTGCGAATAGATCTCCGCCAGCGCCCGCTGCCCTATCTTGCGCGTCCCCCGCGGCGTGAGCTCGTAACCGTTCCCTTTCTTGCGGATGTAGCCGGCCTTTTCCAGGATTTCCAGCAGGTCCTTGAGCTGGTCGAGCGTTTCGCGGGCCTCCGGGCCCAGGAGCTCCTCCAGCTTGTCGGCGTCAACATCATCCATCTCGCCGCCGTACTGCGTGCGCTCCAGCTGGCGCTCAACCTCGTCGATCGACTGCATCTGACGCATGAGCTGCATCGCCGACTGGAGATCGATCTCCTCGTCCCCGCGGAACGGATACTGGTTGCGAAGCTCGCGCATCGGGTAGAGGTATTCGAGGCTCTGGGCCAGGTCGTTCAGGGACTGCTGGAGCTCGGGGTCGCCCACCTTGTCGGCGAGCAGGTCCTGCAGCTGCTGGCGCATGTCACCCGGCAGGCTGTCGAGCAGGCTCTGCATCTGCCCCATCTGGTGCTGCATCTGGGCGATGAGCTCGTCAAGCGATTGCGGCGGGTTGTCGCCAAAGAGATCGCCGTACTTCTGCATGAACGAATCGAAATCCGGCTCCTGGCCGGCCATGCGGTCCTGCAGCATCTGGTTCAGGTCACGCACCATCTCCTTCATGCGCGCGAGCTCTTCCGGCGACATGTTCGCGATCTGGTTGTACATGTCCTTGAAGAAGGTCTCCATCATCGCCTTCTTCAGGCTCTCCAGTAGCTCGTTGAACCGCTCCTGGGCCTCGGGGTCCATGAACTCGTAGTTCTGAAGCTCGCGCACCTGCCCGGCAACGTCCTGGGGCAGGTTCTGGAGAAATTCCTGCTTCTTGTTCGCGATGTTGCGGAGTATCTCGGCGAACTCGTTTGGCGGCGGCGCTTCATCCGGTTGCTGGCTGCCCGCTTGCTGCCCGCCATGGGGTGATTCCTGCCCCGGACCCTGCTCGCCGGGTGCGCTCTCGCCCGGCTGCTCTCCGCTGCGGGCCTCGTCGGTGGGCCTCCCGTCAGTCCCCTGCTCGCCCGATACCTCGTCGAGCCGCCGCTCCAGCGTGTTCCGCTCCATGTCCAGGATCTCGTCCAGCTTCTGCTTCAGGTCGTCGAAGACCGAGCTCAGGTTGAACCGGTCGAGTTGCTGGCGCCGCTGCTGGCGGAGCTGCTGCAGGAGGTCGCGGAGACCCTGCAGGCGCTGGCCATTCGGGTTGCGCATGCCGCGCTGGAGCATGTTCCGGAGCGCATGCTGCAGGTCGCCGAAGTTCATCAGGTCGTCAGTGAGGTTGTCGAGGATGTCGTCGGCCTCGAGCTCTGGCACCTCCTGGGTGCCATCCCACATGGAGTAACGAAAGCGAACAACCACGGGCATCCCTCCAGCCAGACCGGCGCCCCACTTCTGAAGGCTACCGTACCCGAATTGGGGGAGGGTCACAACGAACCGCCGCACTCCCTCCCCCCCGGGCAGCGCTCTCCGCCCGCGTCAACTCCTCGGTAGACCCAGCCCCCGCGTGGCGATCACGTTCCGGTTCACCTCGCTCGTGCCCGCGGCGATGGTCCCCGAAACGGCCGCAACGTATGAGTGTGGCCAGCGTCCGTCCCGGGGCGCCAGCTTTGCGCCGCGGTACAGGTTCCCGTACATCCCCACCAGGCGCATTGCGGTCTGCGTCGTGCGCTGCATCGCCTCGGTGCGGAAGAGCTTGTTCATCGACGCCTCGTAGTTCGGGATCTGGCCCTGGCGCTGCATGCTGATGATCCGGTAGGAGATCAGACGCGCCAGCTCGGCCTCCACCGCGCGATCGGCCAGCTCGTTGCGCACCTGCCGGGTCACCTGGCCCGGTGCCTCCCTGCCGGCTGTCTCCTTCACGTAATGCACAAGGTCGGCAACGGTGTGCTTCAGGGCCACCGAGCCCGCCACGTTGCTGCGCTCGAAGTCGAGCAGTGCCGCACCGATGTACCAGCCCCGGTTCTCTTCGCCCACCAGGTTCCGGGCCGGGACGCGCACGTCCTGGAAGAAGACCTCGTTGAATACGTGGTCCCCTGCCATCGTAATCAGCGGCCGCACCTGCACACCGGGTGACTTCATGTCCACCAGGAGCATCGAGATGCCGCGGTGCTTGGGCGCATCAGGGTCGGTGCGTGTGAGGGCGAACATCCAGTTCGCGCGGTGCGCGCCCGAGGTCCAGATCTTCTGGCCATTGATGACGTAGTCGTCCCCATCGCGGACGGCGCGTGTCTGGAGGGAGGCCAGGTCCGAGCCTGAGCCAGGTTCGGAGTAGCCCTGACACCAGTGCGCCTCGCCACTTGTGATGCGGGGGAGGTGTTCCTTCTGCTGCTCTTCGGTCCCGAAGCGGATCAGGATGGGGCCGATCATCGCCACACCCATTCCCCCTACCTGCGGAGCCCGCGCCTCGGCCATCTCCTCGTTGAACACGAACTGCTCCGTGACAGTCATCCCCGCCCCACCGAATTCCTGGGGCCAGTGCGGCGCAATCCAACCGCGTCTTGCCAGCGAACCGCGCCATTCCCTGACGAAGGGGCCGGCGGGATCCTCGCTGAAAGGGTCTCCCGGTACGTAATCCTTCGGGAGATTCTGCTTGATGAACGATCGCACGGCAGTGCGGAAGGTTGCCTCTTCTGGCGAATCGCGGAATTGCACGTCTCTCTCCTCCAGCAGCCCGGCGCTGCCGGGATTTCGTGCCAGTAGTCTATGCTCCCGCGCTCCCCGTTTCGAGCGGCCTGCTCAGCGCAATGTGCGGCGGTTCGCCAGTGCGCACACCAGGCTCCGCCCGATCGCGCCTCGCTCGTCGTAAATCGCGCACTCGGCCACAGCAATCCCCTCGTCCGCGTGGTGCGAGGCTACCTCGAAACCCAGCCACTCGGCGGCCGGGAGGCGATGGAGGTACAGGGTGATGTCGGCGTTCACGAACTGCAGCCCCGCGCTGCCGGAGTTAGCGAACGGGTTCGTGAAGTCCGAGGCAAACGCCGCCCGGACAAACGGCGTCAGTTCCTCACCTTCGACCAGCGGCCGGTTCTCGCGCAGCCATGCCCGCTTGCGTTCAGTGCTCCCAAACCCGTGGTCGATTACGCGCGTCTCCCACATCGGCTCGCGGCCCCCGGGGGCATCGGGTGGCGCCAGCTCCAGGGGTCCCGGCACCTGCCACGAAGGCGGGCTCCAGACTGTGCCCTCCGGGTTCTCCGCCCGCTTCAGGAATACCGCGCTGGCCCGCGCAATGGAGGCGCCGCCCGAGATGAACTCCGCGTCCACCACGCGGATGCGGTTGCCGTCGCGTGCCACGCTGGTGCGCACCTCTGCCGGGGCGAAAGGCGGCATCCGGTAGAGGTCCACTGTCAGCCGCGCCGGGCGGAGGGCGTTGTCACCCCACCGGGCTTCTATCTCGTGGGCGAGAAGCCCCGCCACCACGCGCCCGTGCAGCGAATTCGGGTCCCACGGCCCCCGGCAGACATCGTTGGGGGTGTAGCTTTCCCCCTCGCGGCTGAAGAACGGCGTTCCCGGCATTGTGGCGCCGATCATCCGGCTCGCGCGCTCAACAGCCAACCATCCGCCAGGCTGCTGCGCCGAGGGCGCGCCCACAGCGGTATCATTCGCCCCACCAGACCACAGGAGACGGCACGATGCTTCGCCAGGAGAACTACGAAACCATCACGATCGAGAAGAGCGACGGCGTCGCCGTGCTCACCCTCAACCGGCCCGAACGCCTCAACGCCGTCAACGGCGCCATGCACTCCGAGCTCTCGACGATTTTCGATGACATACAGCGCGATGGCGACGTTCGTGCCGCGGTGCTGACCGGCGCCGGCCGGGCCTTCTGCGCCGGAGGCGACTTCGGCACCGATTCGAACATGGGCTCCGGAATGCGCCTCAAGTCCGGCCTCTCCCTCATGCAGGAAGCGCGCCGCATCGTCGATAGCCTGCTCGACCTGGAGAAGCCGGTGATTGCAGCAGTCAATGGCGCAGCGGTTGGGCTCGGGGCCACCGTGGCGCTTCACTGCGACGTGGTCATCGCAGCGCGGAATGCCCGCTTCGGCGACCCACACGTGAAGATGGGCATCACCGCCGGCGATGGCGGCGCCGTCATCTGGCCGCTCCTGGTGGGGGTCAACAGGGCCAAGTACATGCTCATGACGGGCGACCTTGTATCCGCCGAAGAGGCCCTCGCGATGGGTCTTGTGAACCGCGTGGTAGACGAAGGCGAGGCGCTCGCCGGGGCAACTGCGCTCGCCCGCAGGCTGGCCGCCGGCCCGTCCTTCGCCATCCAGTCGTCCAAGACTTCGGTGAACAAGCTCCTGAAGGCGGTCTCGAATCTCGTGCTCCCGCTCTCGCTCGCGCTCGAAGAGGTATCCATGACGAAAGAGGATCATCGCGAGGCCGTCCGCGCCTTCCAGGAGAAGCGCGAACCTCGCTTCACGGGCCGTTAGGCGAGTCTACCCCCGGGGGAGGCCGAGCCCCCGGGTGGCGATGATGTTGCGCTGTACTTCGCTCGTTCCTCCGCCAACGGTCGCCGCTGCAGAATGGAGCTGGAACCTCCCGATCCGGCCCATGAGCGGCTCCCAGCGGCTCTGGCGGCGGCCGGTTAGCATGCTCAGCATCCCCGCAAGGTGATACGCCGCCGCAGCCATCCTCTGCTCCAGCTCACTCGCAAAGAGCTTCACGATGCTCGCCTCGTAGTTCGGAATCTGGCCGCGCGCCTGCATCGAGACCACCCTCAGGCTCAACGTCCGCGCCACCTGTACCTGGATGAGCATCTCCATGAGCGCGTGGCGCGTCTCGACCGTCAGCCCCGCCGGACGGGCCGACCGCGCCCAATCGATGATCTCGTGGAGGATGGCCTCGTATTCCACGCACAGGTCCACAAGGCTGCGCTCGAAGTCGAGCGTCGTGGCAGCCACGTACCAGCCCCGGTTCTCCTCCCCCACGATGTTGCGTGCCGGGATGCGTACGTTTTCGAAGAACACCTGGTTGAATCCCTTGTTCCCCACCAGGTTGATGATGGGCGACATGGATATGCCGGGGCTCTTCATGTCCAGGAGGAAGTAGCTCAACCCCTTGTGCTTGGGCGCCGCCGGGTCAGTCCGGGCGAGCAGGATCATCCAGTCCGAGATGTGTGCCCCGGATGTCCAGATCTTCTGGCCGTTGACGACGTATTCATCGCCGTCGCGCACCGCGCGTGTCTGCACGCTCGCCAGGTCGGAACCGGCCCCCGGCTCGCTGAACCCCTGGCACCACCGCTCTTCGCCCGCCAGGATCGGCTGGATGAAGCGCTCGCGCATCCACTCCTCGCCGTACTGCATGAGCGTTGGCGCCACCCAGCCGATTCCGACGCCGCCGAAACGCGGCGCCCGCGCGCGGGCCATCTCCTCTTTGAGAATGAACTGCTGCATGACCGGCAGCTCGGCGCCGCCGTACTTGCGCGGCCATGCCGGCGCTACCAGCCCGCGCGACTGCAGGCGGCGACGCCACTCCAGCATCGCCTCGTGATTGCGCTCGTGACCGCTGGAAAGCTGGCCCCACTCACCCTCGCCCGCGTCACCCTGCAGTTCGGCCGGCAGATTGGCAGCGATCCAGGTGCGCATCTCGCCTCGAAACGCCGCCTCATCCCTCGAATCCCGGAAGTCCATGACGCGGCAAAGCATACGACAGGTAGGCCGCCCGGTCCCGCCCAAAAAAAGGGGCGGCCGCGCCGGCCACCCCCTGGTGTGCTGCCTCAGCCCTGCGTCAGGACCGGTAGGTCATCTGCCGGAGCCGCTTGATGCGCTCTTCCATGGGCGGGTGAGTGCTGAACAGATTGGCCATGCCGCCCCCGGCAAACGGATGCACGATGTAGAGCGCCGAAACGGCCTCCTGGTTTGGCGTCGCCTCCATGGGCATCATCGCGGCGCCGCGGTGCAGCTTCTCGAGCGCACTCGCCAGCGCCTCGGGATCGTGCGTTATCTCGGCGCCGGTCCGGTCCGCTGCATATTCACGCGTGCGGCTGATCCCGAGCTGGATGAGCGTGGCCGCCACCGGGGCGACGATGATCGCCAGCAGCATGAGCAGCGGGTTCCGGTTGTCATCGCGCCCTCCCCCGAAAAGCGAGCTCCACATCAGGATGTTCCCGATAAGCGCGATCGCCCCGGCAACGGTGGCCACAATTGAGCTCGTGAGGATATCGCGGTTCTTCACATGGCCCATCTCGTGCCCGATCACCGCCCTCAGCTCACGCTCGCTGAGGATGCGCTGAATGCCAGTTGTCACGGCCACCACCGCCCGGCTGGGGCTGCGCCCCGTCGCAAAGGCGTTCGGCGAATCGTTCTGCACAATGAAGACGCGCGGCATCGGCATGTTCGCCAGGTTCGCGACCTCGCGCACCATGGCGTGCAACCGCGGCGCCTCGCTCTCGCTCACCTCGCGGGCGCCCGCCATACGCAGCGCCATCTTGTCGCTAAACCAGAAGGCGAAGAAGTTCATGGCTGCCGCAAGGATGAGGAACAGGACCATCCCGCCCACGCCCCCGATGAGGCCACCGACGGCAACGAGGATGCCTGTCAGTACCGCAAGCAGCAGCGTTGTCTTGAAGAAGTTCATGGTGTCCGGCTGGATACCTCCTGCCTCAGATTATACCGCCTCCGCGTAAGGCCCCGGTTCGAGCGCGCGGATCGCCAGACCCGGTGGGATGGAACCCCTGCGGTTGCCGGGAGGCCTCCCGGTTCATTGCCGGTCGGAAAGGGGGTTGTCACGCACGGTGAGCCAGGCCGCCCTCCTCGACGGACCCATCCTGCGCACCCACCTTCAACTCCAGCCCTGCTTCGCGGGCAACTTCGCGGATTCGCTCCCAGGCTGCGTGGAGGTTGTCAACGAACTCCGGCGGTATCCGGGTGACAAGTGGCGAATCCGGTGTGGAGCAGACCTCGCAGTGCCTGGCCGAGCGCCAGGTGCGCTGGACCTGGTGTTCTGCATGTGCTTCGTAAAGCGTGACCCGGTAGCTTCCGCCACAGGCATTGCAGCGCTGTTCGATATACGCGTATCTGAGGAGGCTATCCATTCACTCACTATAGCAGAGGGAAAGACCCGTTCCGGCCGGTGCTCAGTCGGCACTGGCGAGCCGGATCGTGGGGGCCGGGAGTGCGCCTTCGTCCTGCTAACGGCCGCCCGTGATCGTCAGCAACAGGACCGACTGCTCCTCCGCCCGCAGGTCGTGGCGAATCCCAGGCTGGAACATCAGCAGCTGCTCCTGCCGCAGCTCAAGGGACTCGCTGCCCATCGAAACGAACACATGGCCACGTAGCAGCTGGATCGTGACAACTCCCTCGGCCGAATGCTCCTTCACAACGTCGCCAGCCTCCAACGCCATGAGCATGGCCGAAACCCCTGACTCACGGGCAAGGTTCCTTGTCCGGCGTCGTTTGCCCGGCAGCTCGCTGAGCAGTTGGCTCGCCGCAACCTCCAGGTCCAGATGGTGCACTGGCGCCGACCGGGGATACTCACCAGCGGGCGGGTGAGTGGTTTCAGGCATTCTCCTGTCCTCCTTGCCGATGGTGGGCTCGGGCGCTTCGCACGCCCTCGCGGCCTGGCGCGCCCCTGCCATCCTCCCCCTTTCCCACCTCCTGCAGCAGCCAGGCCAGCGCCGCACTCGTCGCAGGACCTGGTTGAACGGCAGCGGTTGCAGGGGGCAGGTGCGCTCAACACATCGGAACCACCATCCATGATAGCCGCAGAAACCCTGCGCGTGACTCACCTGCCGCGCTGGACGAACACGCCGGTGCAGGGCCTTAGCGGTGGTTGGCGCCGCCGAGGAGCGCCCCGTCTGGCAGCCCTTAGCGACATGCTTCGCGAGACGCGCCGATGCGGCTCCACGATTTCGTGCTGGTTGCCCATGCCCTTCGCCTGTTGCCTAATGCCTCCACCAACCGCCACGGGGGACGCACTTGGACATCACCGTCACGCCCACGAAGCTCCAGGGGGTCGTGCTTATCGACACCGCCTACTTCCGCGATGAGCGCGGCTTCTTCATCGAAAACTGGCACAGGCGCACCTACGCCGAGCACGGCCTCGACATGGACTTCGTCCAGGACAACCACTCCCGCTCGGCGAAAGGGGTACTCCGCGGCCTGCACTACCAGGACATGACTGCCCCCATGGGTAAGCTCGTCCGCTGCACGATGGGCGCAATCCTCGATGTTGCCGTCGACCTCCGCGTAAGCTCCCCGACCTTCGGACAGTGGGTTTCCGCCGAGCTAAGCGCCGAGAACATGCGCCAGATCTACGTCCCCGAAGGCTTCGGCCACGGCTTCGTCACCCTGAGCGACTTCGCCGAGGTGCAGTACAAGTGCACCGGCCTCTACACGCCCCCCAGCGAAGGCACCATCGCCTGGAACGACCCCGAAATCGGCATCGAATGGCCCGTCGCCCAGCCCATCCTCTCCGCCCGCGACCAGAAGGGCATGAGCCTGAGGCAGTACCTGGAGCACCCGGCATTCACATAGCACGTTTGCGACATTTGTAACTCCGGAAACCGTGCGTTAGACTCGGATCTTCCAGGCCGCGGGGTCGCGAGCCCGCGGCGAAGGTAGCCGCTCGCACCCTGTTTCCCCGGAGGCTCCCGATGCCCGTCTTCCCTTCCACCGAATGGTTCCGCGCCGCCGCCGACCTGCTCAACCGCTCCGACAGCTTTAAGCGCCTCGGCGCCTGCGACGCCGAGATGGGCGTCGCCGTCGATGGCCGCTTCTTCGAGATCGACTTCGAAGCCTTCGAAGTCCGGGAGGTTCGCGAGATCGACGCCCACAGGGCCGAAGAGCTCGACTTCACGCTCGTTCAGCCCGTCGAGGCCTGGCAGGCGATGCTCCGGAACATCAAAGAGCACGGGCGCGCCGAGCACGAATTCACCCTCAATTCCCTCGACCTGAGAGACGAAACGGAATTCGCACGCGGCAAGGATTACCACCGCCGCGACGCCTTCTACCGCTTCAACCAGACATTCCAGGAGTTCTTCGATATCACCTCGCAGCTGGACACGGTGTTCCAGGCCCAGCCTGCGCCTGCCTGAGAGCGGCGGTCTATCGGCGCGACCGTTCGCGCGATCGGCGCCAGTGCTCGCCACTTCGCGACTGGGGCGCCGGGGCATGAATTGCTGGCATGGCGATGGCCGCCAGCCCCTCTTCGACCAGTGGCCTGAGCGCCTGCAGGGCCAGCGCCAGCTGCGCCCCCACAGCTTCCGCCAGCTCCGCCGTAAGCTCGCCGAACGGCCAGGTCCGGTGCAGCCGCCGCCACGAAGGCGTCCACTCCTCCAGCTCCCATCCCTCACCCAGGGCGGCCATCACCTCGCCCGCCTTTGCCGCCACCAGCGCCGCCCAGCGGTCGTTGACCTCGGCCGGCCCCTCGAAGTGGAGGCCCAGCTCAACTACTCCCCGCGCGGGCTGGGGCTGCAACTCGAAGTGAATCCGCGGGTCGCCGTAGTGCAGTTGCAGGATCGTCCACATGACCTTCCGCTCCGGCGCCGGGAAGCCGGGCGGTAGTGCCTTCATTGCCAGCTCTTCGGCATGGAAGAGGAACTCGCGCGCTTTCAGTGCCACTCCCGAAGTAGGGCACACGGCGGGGCTTCCTGGCAATCGGACCGGCGAAAGCGGCCGAGTCGTACACTTGAATGAATGAGGCACACCAAGATCGTTGCCACCCTCGGGCCTGCATCGCTCAACCGGGAAACCATCGCCGCCATGATTCGTGCCGGCATGGATGTAGCCCGCCTCAACACCGGCCACGGGACGACCGAAGAGCACATGCGGTCCGTAGCGCTGGTGCGCGATGTCGCCGCCCAGGCGGGAAAGCCCGTGGCCGTGCTCCTCGACCTTGGCGGGCCAAAGCTGCGCACCGGCCCGACCGACGGCGGCCGGCCCCTTGACCTGGCGGCCGGCTCCACTGTCACGCTCACGCCCCGGCTCGTGAAGGGAAGCTCCTCCCTGCTCACCGTCGGCTACCCACACCTCACCGAGGATGTCGCCCCGGGAGACCAGGTCCTCCTGGACGACGGACGCATCGAGCTCCAGGTCGAGCGCCCAACCGCCGACGGCATCGAGTGCCGGGTCGTGGTCGGCGGGCTCCTTGGCCCCAACAAGGGCGTCAACTTCCCCCATTCCAGCCTCACCGCGCCCGCGCTCACCGATCACGATCGCGAAGCGGTGCGCGCCGGGGTCGAGTGCGGTGTGGATTTCTTCGCCCTCAGCTTCGTCAGCCAGGCGGCCGACATCACCGAGGCGCGCGACCTGGTCTCATCGCTCGGCTCCGACACCCCAATCATCGCCAAGATCGAACGGCGCCGGGCCATCCAGAACCTGGAGGCCATCCTCGCCGAGGCCGACGGCGCCATGGTTGCGCGGGGTGACCTCGGCGTGGAGATGGCCCCCGAAGACGTGCCCCTTGAGCAGCGGCGCATCATCGCCGGGGCCGCCGACCAGATGATTCCCGTCATCACCGCCACCCAGATGCTCGAATCGATGATCGACTCGCCGCGCCCCACCCGCGCCGAAGCCAGCGACGTGGCCAACGCCGTCTGGGACCTGTCCGATGCTCTCATGCTCAGCGGCGAGACTGCAGTTGGACGTTACCCGGTCGAAGCAGTCGCGATGATGGACCGTATCATCCGGCGCGCCGAATCGGTGGCACCGCCCGACCGCGCCCCGCTCGCCCGGCCCGAGACCGATGACCACTCGCACGTTGTGGCCATCGCCGCACGCCGCATCGTCGAGTCCGATCCCAACATGCAGGCCGTGGTCTGCCACACGCTCAGTGGCTACACGGCCTTCCTGCTGAGCAAAGTCCATCCCGAAGCCCCCATCTACGCCATCACCCCAAACGAAGCCGTCTGCCGGAGGCTTTCCCTGGCGCGTTCAGTTGTGCCCATGCTCGGCCCGCTCGTTGCCACATCAGAAGGCCTGCTGCGAACGGCCGACACCCTGCTCATGAACGCGGGCCACGTACGCTGGGGCGAAGAGGTAGTGGTGGTGGCCAGTCACCCGGTCACCTCCGGCTCCACGAACTTCCTCAAACTCCATCGCGTTGGCGAAGGCGCCAGCGCCTGACCGTGCTCAGGCCGCCTCCGTCCAGGAGCGTTGTTCCGTCAGGTCTTCGCGCCTCCGCAGCGGCCCCGACTCCTCGACGTCGCGAACCACATCCGTCGCGTAAAGCGCCTCCATGTCGTATTCGGCAACACGCACGGAGAGTGGTACTTCGAACATCATGCGGCCATCGCTGACGGCGATTGTCGCCGGGATCCGCTGCAGGTAGACCCACGACTGTTCCATCCGGCACTCGTTGAGCATCACCACGAAACGTGAGCCGCTGGTGTGCGAAACGAAGTCCGATTGCCGCGTCACCCGTTTGAGCAGCTCGGTGAGCGCGTGGACAGCCCGGTCGCAAAATGCGTCCCCCCTCCGTTCGCGGATCGCTTCGAGCGTGTCGAAGGAGACCTGGACAAGCGTGAAGGTGTGGCCCGTCTCCCGCGCACGCGGCATCTCGCGGCGGATCTCGGCCAGGAGGTAGTTCCGGTTGGGCAGGTCGTTCAGCTCGCTCAGGTACGCCGACCCCTGCAGCTTCGCCGCCATTCGTCTCCAGTTCCGGTTGCCCGTCCAGAGCATCAGCACGATCTGCGCGTTCATTGCCACGCACAGGACGAAAACGGTCACCGCGAGCGCGATGGTGACCATCCCGGGGTTGATGATCGCCATTCCCACCTGGAACGCGACCACCGCCGCCCAGAGAACCAGGCTGACGATGCGCACAGCCTGGCGCCGCCGGCCCACCTCCGGGTCATCTGCCGGGTCGCCCACCAGCTCTTCGAGATCTGTCACGGCCGCATCATCCCCTGATCTACAGAGTCGGCCGGAAATACGTGGCCATCAGGCTGCTTCCTCATCCTTCGCCCCGGCTTCCTCACCCTCTTCATCGTCAAGTGCGCGCAGGCTGGAGTACCAGCGGGGCGCCCGCGCGGTGACGTGGACCAGGAAGGCGCGCGCCTTTTCTTCCAGCGTTCTCATTCCTCCCGGGATCCGATCAATCGCCTCTTCCACCCGGGGCGAAAGGGCTTCGATCGGTCTCCGCTCCGCGACCTGGGTATAGTCGAACCCACAGGCCAGCCCTTCCCGGTTGCAGGCAAGGTTGGCGCTGGTCACCACATCGTCGAGCGTTTCGATGCTGCGGCCCTGGTGCGGAGGATGATGCGCCTTGATAGAGCTCACCAGTTGCTCCGGGAACTTCCAGCGCTGGGCCAGCCGCCCGCCTACATGCTCATGGCCAAGGCCAAACACGCGCACCTCAGCATCGCGGTAGCGCATCCCTTCCGAAACCACGAGGTCGATCACATCGTTGAAGAGGACGGGCTCACAGAGCATCATCGCGAGCTTGCCGATGTCGTGAAGGACGCCCGCGGTGAAGGCATCTTCAGGCCTCACCACGCGCGTCTCCCGGGCAATCGCTTCCGCCACCAGCCCCACACAGACGCTGTGCGCCCAGAAGAGGTCCTGGTCGAACTCCTCCGAGTCCGGCGCGCGCAGCGCGTCGATGATCGCCGATGCGATCGCTACCGACCGCACCGTGCGCATCCCAAGCAAGATCACCGCTTCACGCACGTTGCTGATCCGGCGCGCATAGCCGTAGTAGGCCGAGTTCGACAGCCGCAGGAGCTTGGAAGTGAGCGCCTGGTCGGAGCTGATCACCGTTGCGAGGTCCATCGCTGCCGTGCGCTCGTCCTCCGCAAGCTGGATAGCGCGCGTTGCGACGGCCTTCAGCGGCGTGAGCTCCGTGGTGCGGTTCACAATGATGCGCAGCCGATCGCGGGCCTCATAGCTCAGCGTCACATCGTGGTTCATGCGGCGTCCCTCTCCCTGTCTTCTCCGGACGCGTCTGACCAGGCGACCCGGTCGCGTCCCGCCCGCTTGGCCATGTAGAGCCGGTTATCGGCCACTCGAATCGCCTCGCGCAGTGCGTCAGCGGAGCCGGGAATGTCAGCAACCCCTGCAGAGACCGTCACATTCGTGAAGACCCCATCCCCGATTGGGATTCGAGACTCCTTCACCAGTACCCTCACCCGCTCCGCCACCGCCACCGCCTGCTCGAGTGTCGCCCCCGGGAGAAAGAGAACGAACTCCTCCCCTCCAAACCGGCCGATGATGTCCCCGCTGCGGGCTGCCAGGCGCATCACTCCCGCCAGCGAATGCAACACCTCGTCGCCGGCAAGGTGCCCGTAGGCGTCGTTCACCTTCTTGAAGTGGTCTATGTCGAACACGGCCACGGAAAAAGGCCGCCCCGTGAGCCCGCAGGCGACGAGGGGCTTCTGTGCGGCATCCATCGCGCTGCCGCGGTTCAACAGCCCCGTGAGCTGGTCGTGCCGCGCCAGGAAGTCCAGCTCCTCAACCAGGTCATGAAGCTGGCGATTGCGGTCATGCAGGGTGTTCTGGATCTGGCGCATGGTGCTGTGGTCGCGCACATAGAGGACCGTGCCGATCATGTCGCCATACCGGTCCCGCAGGATCGAAGCCGAGACGGCGACCCAGAACGGCTCGCCGTCCTTGTGGAGAGCCTGCATCTCCATGTTCTTCACAGAGCCGTCGCGCCCCAGGCCGGCCGAGAACTCCTCCCACTCTTCGTTCGATGCGAACAGGCCCGACGCCTCCCGGCGGAGCACTTCGATGGGAGCGAATCCGAAGATGCTTTCGCTTGAGCCGGTGTAGAGCATCACCTTTCCTCCGCGGTCGGCCACCACCACGCCATCGGGGCACGCGAAGAGCATCAGCTGCAAGAGCTCTTCGTTGTCGAGCAACCAGAGAAAGTCTGGCGAGCCGGCCATGTCGCAGCCCCGTCAAGATGTCACTCTGAGTATCGGCCCCGCCCACGGGTTTCTGGAGAAAGATCTTCGCGCCGGGGATTGACATCGCCCGGACAATGAATGAAGATTCATTTAGTAAATGAACATTCAGTTATCTGCTGTTCACTTTCCCACGGAGGCCCCTCATGTTCCTCGATATCTTCAGCGAAGCCCGGACAAGGGAGCGCGAACTCGATGCGCGCGCCATCGAGATCTCCCAGCGCATGCAGTGGTACGACAGCCAGACAGTTGAGCGCCTCGAACGCGAGCTGAGTGCCGCCCGCGGCCGCCTGCAGTCGGGCGCCAGCCTCGCTGTTGGGGCGCGATAGTGCCGAAGGTGGCCCAGGCGCACCTGGCCGCGCGGCGCCAGGCGATCATGGAAGCCGCCTGCAAGGTCTTCTGCACCAAGGGGATCCATTCCGCCACCATGGCCGACGTCGCCGCTGAAGCGGGCATCTCTCCCGGCGCCATCTACCGCTACTTCTCAGGCAAGGACGACCTTGCCCGCGTCTGTATGGCCGATTCTGAAGCCGTCGTCTCCCGCTGGAAGATGCCCCCGGAGCCTGGCGAAGACCCCCTCCAGGAGATGATCGAGCTCGCCCGCCTCACCTTCTCGCTGCTCAAGAACCCTCACGAGAAGTCCGACACCATCCTCATGCTGGAAAGTGTGCTCGCAGCCGTTCGCGAAAGCGATGAGGCCGCCCTGCGCAGCATCCGCGATGAGCAGGCCGAAGCAGCAAGAGGCATCGCCCGCCGGCTCGCTGCTGCCCGGGAGAAAGGGGAGCTGCCACCGGACCTTGATTCGGAGCTCTTCGCCGGGGCCATGCTCTCCTTCTACTGGGGCTCCCGGGTTGCCCGCCTTGTTGACCCCGGGGCCGACTCTGAAGGGCAACTGGACCAGATGATGAACATGCTCGCCCGCTCCAGCACCCCGTCCGCAGCGCCATGAGACGACCTGCGGCCGTGCCCCGGCTCACCCGGTCCGCCCTGGCTGCCAGCCGCGCTGGGTGCCTGCGTTCGCGGCAGGTAACTCCCGGCGCCTGGCCGAAACCTAACCCGTGAAGCGGACGACCGGGTTGTTCTTGCCCCACAGCTCCTCCAGCCGGTAGAACGCCCGCTGCTCCGGCGTGAAGAGGTGCACGATCAGGTCGCCGAAGTCGAGCAACACCCAGCCGCTCGCCGCCGTTCCCTCGGCGTGACGCAGGTCGTGCCCCTCCGGCTTCAGGTTCTTCTCGAGATACTCCGCAAGGGCGCTAAACTGGAGTGGGGATTGCGCCGTCGCGATCACGAAGTAGTCCGTGAAACTGGCCACGCGCGAGACATCGATCAACGCAATGTCGAGGGCCTGGCGGTCAGACAGGATATCGACGGCCCTCTGGGCCAGTGATTCGGAGTCCAGGAAACTCGCTCCTTCCCCGCAAATTCGGGGTCCCGGAGGATCTTAGCACAGCTATGCCACGCGCCCGCGTCGTCGTCGGAATGTCAGGCGGAGTCGATAGCTCTGTCGCGGCCGCCCTCCTCCACGATCAGGGGTTCGAGGTCATCGGTGTCACCATGCGCCTCTGGACAGAGCCTCGTCCGGCCGCGCTCACCGGCCGCCAACAGTGCTGCAGCGTCGAGGACATCGAAGATGCCCGCAGGGTCGCGGGCCAGCTCGGTATCCGTCACTACGTCGTCAACTTCGAAGAAGAGTTTCGCCGTCACGTGGTCGACCCGTTTGTGACGGACTACGCATCGGGCCGCACCCCCAACCCCTGCGTGCGCTGCAACGAGCACATTAAGTACCGCGCGCTCCTGGATCGCCTTCCCGCCTATGATGCCGATTTCGTGGCCACCGGCCACTACGCCCGCATCGTCCGCGACTCCACTCCCCCGTCGTCTCCTGCCTCCCCGCGGTTTCGCCTGCTTCGCGCCCTCGATGTGTCGAAGGACCAATCGTACGTGCTCTACATGCTCGGCCAGGAACAGCTCTCGAAGCTCCTCCTTCCGCTCGGCGAACTGACCAAGGGCGAGGTGCGCGCCATCGCTTGCAGGCTGGGGCTCGAAACCGCCGCCAAGCCCGATAGCGTCGAGATCTGTTTCGTGCCGGGGAATGACTATCGCACCTTCATCGCCGGGCGGGTCGAGAGCGTTCCCGGCGAACTGCGCGACACAGCCGGCCGCCGCCTCGGTGAGCATCGTGGAATCACTGCCTACACCGTTGGCCAGCGCAGGGGCCTGGGGGTCGCCACCGGCCAGCCCCGCTTCGTGACCCGGATAGACGCTGCCACAAATGCGGTGACAGTAGGTCCCGAAGAAGACCTGTTTGCCTCCGTCGTTGAGGTCGGCGAGCCGCGCTGGGTTTCGGGCGATGCTCCCGTGGCCGGGGCGCGCGTGGAGGCGCAGCCCCGCTACCGCTCCCTCCCGGCGCCCGCAACCATGATCCAGGCGAGCCCCGGGCGGGTCACGCTGCGATTCGCCCAGCCCCAGCGCGCCCTTGCCCCGGGACAGGCGATCGCCATCTACCGCGAAGATGAGGTGCTGGGTGGCGGGACGATCGAAAGCGCCCACCGGGAGCGGCACTAGCCAAAGCTGCCGTGGCGCCCCGCCCCCGATGCAAAGCGCGCCGCTCCCTCCCTCGTCTCTCCTGATTCGATAACCTCCCGCCCTCGCCTGAACTCGTTCGCGAGCGCGCCATCGAGGTCGAGTGACCACTGCTCGTACGCTGAGAGCCGGTCCGAACGCAGGCACCGCTGGGGAAACACGGCGAGCTCCTTCGCCAGGGCCACTGCCGCATCCCGGGCCTGGCCCGGCTCCACCAGCCGGTTGGCCAGTCCCATGCGTAGCGCCTCCTCTCCCGAAACGCCCCTGCCCGTAAGGATCATGTCCATAGCATGGCTGTGCCCGATGAGCCGTGGCAGGCGAATGGTCCCGCCATCGACCAGTGGCACGCCCCAGCGGCGGCAGTAGACCCCGAACACCGCGTTTGAAGCGGCTACGCGCAGGTCGCACCAGCACGCCAGCTCGAGCCCGCCCGCCACGGCGTGACCCTCGACGGCCGCGATCACCGGCTTGCTCAGCAGCATCCGTGAGGGCCCCATGGGGCCGTCGCCGCTTTCGCTGGTGCGATTCCCCGTCCCGGTGGCCACTGCCTTGAGGTCGGCACCTGCACAGAAGGCGCCATCGGCGCCTGTGAGCACGCCCACCGCCAGCGCTTCGTCGGCTTCGAAGCGGCGGAAGGCCGCTGCCAGCGCCTCGGCAGTGGGCCGGTCCACCGCATTGCGGGCATGCGGCCTGTCGATTGTGATGATGGCCACCGGGCCATCGATCTCGTAACGGACGGTTGAACCAGGCATGGCGACCCCCAGGAAGGAGTGTTCCAGCTATTCTACCCGCGCACGAAGGGGCCGATCGGCCCGCCTTTCAGGGACCGGTTGGCCCTTCGCCCGATCCCACGGGAGCATTCCACTGAACAGTCAATCGCAACGCGGCAATCAGGAACCAAGGATGCGTGCACCGGAACGGAACCCCGCAATCGGGCCGGGCCACGGCCGGGATCGGCTGGCCCTCAGACATGGCGCCCGCAATCTCAGCCGGGTGGCGTTAGCGCCGCCTGCGCACGGTTGGAGGTTGATGCGTGACCGATAGCGCTGTGGTCCATGTCCTGACGCGCGACCCCGCCCTCAGGCGAGCCCTGCTTGCCCACCTTGAGGCCGACGAGAGCCTCCCCGTCGCCGCCGGGAGCGACCCGGCCGAGATTCAGCCCGGCGATGTGGTGGTCGCGCCCAGTTCCGACTGCCTGCCCGAACGGTGTGCCGAGTTTGCCGCCCGGGGCGCGCGCGTTATTGTCCTCGCCACGCTCCCGGCCGAGGCCGAGCGGCAGCGTTACCTGGCCGCGGGCGTGTTCGCCTATCTGCCCATGGCGATCGGCTCGCGGCCCCTTCCCGTGGATGTTCGCAGCGCGATGGCGGCGCCCCGGCCAGACCCGGCCGTGGCCCATCACGACTGGCTTCTCCTCACCAAGCACGGGCTTGTTCTCCTCTTCCTTGGCTCCCACCCCTCGGCGACGGTCGCCGGGATATCCGAGGCCATAGGCATCTCCCTGGGCCGCACTCGCCGCATCATGAACGACCTCGTCGCCAAGGGGTTCGTCACGGCGAAAAAGACCGGGCGCAGCATCGGCTACACCGTCAACCCCGATGCGCGCTTCATTCACCCCGCCATGACCCACATCCGCATTGGCGACGTCGTTAGCGTGGCGAAATCACCCCGCGGCAACCATTAGCCCGCTGGTGTTCCGGCAGCAGGGGGCAGCCCTTGCTCCATCGTCAGCACTGGAGCGAACAGGTCCCCCAGCCTCTCGGCCCTCTCCAGCGCTTCCGGGGCCTCGAAGGCGAGCGGCGCCCGCCCGCTGGCGCCCGCCTCCACCTCTTCCCACCCGACAGGTGTCGAGACTGTGGGGCGTTCGCGGCCGCGAAGCGAGTAGACCCCAATCGTCGTCTTGTGCCGGGAGTTCTGGCTCCAGTCCACCAGCACCCGCCCCTCCCGCAACTCCTTCCGCATGTTCGCGACTACCTGCCCCGGGTGCTCCCGTTCCAGCAGGCTGGCAACCTGGTGCGAAAACGCCTTCGTCCCCTCGTACGTCACCGCAGTACTCAGCGGGATGTACACCTGGAGCCCCTTCGAGCCAGAGGTCTTGGGAAACGACTGAAGGCCGAGCGGCTCCAGCACGTCGCGCAACCAGAGGGCGACCCGGCAGCATTCGCCCATTCCCGCCGGCGCCCCGGGGTCGAGGTCGAACACCAGGCACGTTGGACGCTCCATCTCCGCCGCCAGCGAAAGCGAGGGGTGAAGCTCCAGGGCAGCCATGTTTGCCAACCACACCAGGGTAGGGAGGTCGTTGCAGAGGCAGTAGTTGACCGTGCGGCGCGAAGTCTCGCTCCAGATCGGCGCGACCTGCACCCACTCCGGACGCCGGGCCGGGAGCGCTTTTTCGAAGAACGCCTCTGCTTCCACGCCGTTGGGGTAACGCCTCAGGGTGAGCGGCCTCCCCCGCAGGTGGGGGAGGAGAACCGGGGCGACTGCCCGGTAGTAGCCAATCACCTGGCCCTTCGTGAAGCCGGCGACCGGATAGAGCACCTTCTCCAGGTTGGTGAGCGCGAGTTCACGGCCTTCCACCACGACCTTTGCCGGAAAGGCGCCGTCCCTCACGCCGGCATTGTAGCAGACGCGAACGCTGGACGTAGCCACAGCCCACCCTGGGCCGGTGGACCTCCCGCGAGACCGCCTTCCGGCAGGAGACTGGCCGCCGCTACACCACTTCGAGTTCGCGCAGCTTCTCCTCGGAAACCACGCCCTGGTTCCAGCCCCGCACGGCGTAGTACTCGTTCAGCATCGCATCGAGTTCGCAGACCTGCCCCTTCGAGCCACCCCCTGTCGATGGCTCTTCCGTGAACCGCTTCGGTAGGTAATCCGACCCCTCGCGGAAGCCGGCGAGGTTGTTGTAGTGGCGCTCGAGGTTGTAGATGCGCTCGCCGATGCGCAGGGCATCATTTGCATCGAACCTGTCGAGACCGGTCATCACACGGTACTGCTCGGCGTACTCATCCATCCCTTCCGAAAAAGCGCTGAACTTGCAGAGGTCCAGGCTATCGGAGAAGGCGTGGATGTCCTGGAGCAGCTTCAGCAGCTCTCCCTTACCCTGCCAGGCAAGCGGGTCAGTCTTGAGCCCGATAACACCCAGCTCGCTGGCGGGGCTGTAACCACGCAGGTGGCAGGCGCCCCGGTTCGAGGTCGCGTACCCCAGCCCCATCCCCTTCAGGCCCCGTGGGTCGTAGGCCGGCGTCGCCTGTCCCTTCACCGTCATCGCCAGCTCGGGGTGGCCGATCGACTTCGCAAAGGCATCGATTCCCTCCGCCAGCCGGTCGCCGATCCCCTCGCGGAACGCGATCATGCGGCACATCCGCACCATCCCCTCGGTGTCGCCCCAGGCCAGCCCCTGTCCCGCCGGGATGTACTCCCGCTGCGTTGCCTCCATGACCGTCGAAAGCGCCTGGCCGATCTCGATCGCGTCGTATCCCCAGTCGTTCGCCCTGTCGATGAGATATGCCACGGCCGCCACGTCGTCATTGCCGCAGTTCGCCCCCAGCGACCACGCCGGCTCGTACTCCACCGACTCCATGCGCACCTTGAACGGGCCCTCGGTAATCTCGACTTCCTTCTTGCAGGCCACCGGGCACGCGTGACAGGTGGGGTCGTCAACGAGGTAGTGCTCGTTCACATACTCGCCGGCGATGCGTTCCGCGTGTTCGTAGGTGGTCTCCTGGCTGTTGCGCGCTCCCAGTGCCCCGATTGCGTTCGAGATGTTCATCAGCATGTTCGTGCCGTAGACGGAGAGTCCGCCCTTTTTCGGGGATGTGATCTTCGTCTCGTCCATGATGAGGCCGAGGGCTGCCGCATGAGCCTTCTTCCACGCCTCGCGGTCGGACGCCTTCGGGTAGTCGCGCTTCGCCTTGATGGCGATTGCCTTGAGCTTCTTGGAACCACCGACCGTGCCCGTGCCCCCTCGGCCCGAGGCGCGGTCCTTCTCGTTCAGCCACGAAGCGAACTTGACCTGGTTTTCACCCGCCTGGCCGATCGCGATCACGCTCAGGTCGTCGGCGCCGTGGCGCGCCTGGAGCGTGCTGACCGTATCGTGGACGCCCTTGCCCCACAGGTCCGAGGCGTCACGCAACTCCACCCTGCCGTCAGCGATGTAGGCATAGACCGGGGTCTCGGCCTTGCCCTTGAACACGAGGCCGTCGAAACCCGCCCACCGCAGGCGAGCGGCGCTCCAGCCCCCCTGGTGGCTATCGGTCACCGTACCCGTCAGCGGACTCTTCGTGACGATCGCCAGGCGGCCGCTCATCGTCGCTTCCGTGCCCGTAAGCGGCCCATTCATGAAGCAAAGCGGGTTCTCGGGCCCGAGGGCGTCGATATTGGCCCCCGCCTCGAACACAAAGCGCACGCCCAGCCCGCGCCCGCCTACGTACTTGCGCGCCCAGTCTTCGGGGATAGGCGCATAGCTGGTACTTCCAGACGTTAGATCAATGTGGCCAATGCGTCCCGCGTAACCGCCGAGGGTCATCCTGTCTCCTCCTGCGGCCCCGCGCGGGGCCGCGCTCTGCGAAGGCGTCTGACGCATGCGGCAGCCTGTCCCGGGCTGTCCTGCGCCGGGCGCCGGGGCGGCATGCCCCGGCTGCTCTCCACGCCGGGCTTCGCGCCGCGGCGGTGTCGAACACGCCAAGCAGTATAGCGGCAAGAGGGCGGGCCGGAGTGGTCCCGCTCACAGGCAGCAGAAGGACGCTCCTCCCGCTAACCCCCCGTGGGCGTGGGCGTGGGCGAGGTCTCCGGCGCCGGTGTTGTCGTCTCGGCCCCCGGGGTAGGGCTGGGTGGTGCCTTCCCGTCGAAGGCCGCATCCACCCGCGCGAGCATGCGCTGGGCGAGCTTCACGGCCAGGGCTACGTCCTGCGTGCCATCGAGCCCCGTCTGCACGACCGCGTGCACCACACGCCCGGTCCGGAAGCAGAGGATCGTATCCACCGAGATGCCGAGCTCGGATTGCTGCTGCGTGATGAACATCCCCAGGCTCTCGTCGCCGATGCGGGGAACATAGAAGATCTCGGCCCGCCCGGTCTCCTCTTCCGAAACAAGCAGCCCGCAGGCGCTGAAGCGGTTCTCGTTGAGCGCCTTTCCCGCCGCCTCTTCGTCCTTGTAGAGCGTTGATTGGGACGTTATCGAGATCACGGTGCCGAAGTGCTCCTGGGGGGCTTCCCACGTGAAAAAGGCGATGTAGCTCCCGATGCGGCTCTGGCCCTCCAGCGTCGTTCGCGCAATCTCCGGGTCTTCCACGTCAAAGACCTGTGACCACTCCTCGTTGTCGAAGGCGCGCTCGTCAGTCCGGGTGATTCCCCGCGGCATGTCCCCGTCGGTGAGCATCATCGCCTGCAGGTTGTATTCGCCGTCACCCCGGTCCGAAGGGTAGGAGCGGCCGTCGTCACAGGCGGCCGCGGCAAACAGCATCGCCGCGCCGAGCGCGGCGAGGAACGGACGTATCATGGGGGAGCCTCGTCGATTGATACCGTCATCGTACGCCAGCAGGCAGGCTAAGGCTCCACGCATCTCTTTACCGGCCACCCTGCGGACTCTCGCCCCCCGCCACGGTATGCTTGCGCGACCTGCCATTGCCACGGAGATACGCCCCATGCCGCTCACGCCCGAAGACATGCTCGCCATCCACGAGCTCTACGCTCGCTACAACCACGCCGTCGACTCGGGCGACGCCGACGCCTGGGCGGCCACCTTCACTGCCGATGCCGAGTTCCGCACCAACCTGGACACGTCGTTCAAAGGGACTGCGGAGCTGCGGGCCTTTGCCACACGCCTTGCCACACGCCTGGATGCCCGGCATTGGAACAACAACCTCATCGTTGAGCCCGCGCCCGGCGGTGCGAAGGCCGTCTGCTACCTGCTGCTCGTGCGCCCCGGGCGCCCCGGCGTGCTCGCCGAGGCCGGCGCCACCGGGATCTATCGCGACGAGCTCGTCAAAGGCATCGATGGTTGGAGGTTCAAGAGCCGTTACGCCACCATCGAGGGCGAAGTCCCGATGAAGCGTTGACCCGGGCCGCGCGTTGAAAGCCGTCTTCCTCTGGGCGACGCTCATCTTCCTCGCCTTCGTCGTCTTCATGGCTGTCGTCTTCCGGTCGCAGGCAGCGCGCGACATCCTCCGCTTCGCGCGCAACATGCTCTGGGCCTATGTCGCTCTCGTGGTGGCGTTGGCGGCCATCCATCTCTGGCGCGAAGGTTTCTGACCGCGCCCTCCTTGCCCGGCCCGCGTAAGCTCTGACCGTGCACGTGCTCATTGCACCCCAGGAGTTCAAGGGCAGCCTCTCTGCCGAAGAGGCCGCCGATGCCATCGCCCGTGGCATCCGCGAGGCCCGGCCAGCGTGGCGACTGGACATCCTGCCTCTTTCTGACGGCGGCCCCGGATTCGTCGATGCCATGCGCCGCGCGACCCGAACCGATACCGTTGGAATCGTCACCCACGATGCCCTCGGGAGGCGATTGCTGGGCCGCTACGTGGTCGCTCGTGATGACGGCGCAGCTTTCATCGAAGCGGCGCAGGCGAACGGACTCGTGCACATCCGGCCCGCGGAACGAGATCCCCTGGCAGCCGGCACCTTCGGCGTGGGCGAGCTCATTGCCGCTGCCCTTGCCGGGAAGCCGCCACGCATCGTCGTAGGTGTGGGTGGCAGCGCATCCACAGATGGTGGTGCGGGCATGGCCCGGGCGCTTGGCGCGAGACTCCTCGATGCAAATGGCGCGGAGCTTCCCCCCGGGGGTGGACCGCTCGCTGACCTGGACCGTATCGAGTGGAAGGCCCCACCGGCACTGGATGGGGTGGAGGTCATCGTCGCAACCGACGTCACCAGCCCGTTGCTCGGACCCGGCGGCGCTGCCGCCGTCTTTGCTCCTCAGAAGGGCGCCACCCCGGCGCAGGTGGTCCTCCTCGAACGCGCCCTGGAACGCTACGCGCTTGTCGTCGAACAGGATCTTGGTGTCAGGATTGGGTCCCTTCCCGGTGGCGGCGCCGCCGGAGGGCTGGCGGTCGGCCTCGTTGCGTTCCTCGGGGCGCGGGTGACGAGTGGCTTCGATGTGGTGGCAGCCGCCACCGGCCTCCCCGGCCGCCTGGCGGCCGCGGACGTCATCGTGACCGGCGAGGGCAGCTTCGATAGCCAGTCGCTCCAGGGGAAGACAACAGGGCGCCTGATTGACCTGTGCCGCGTCGCCGGCAAGCCGTGCGTTATCCTCGCCGGCCGCGGAGAAGGCGCACTTACGCTCTCATCGCTTGAGCCCGATCCCCGCATCTCAATGGAACGGGCTGCCGGACTCCTCTCCGACCTCGCCTCCCGCTGGGCGCGCGGGTTTGCCACCCCCCTTGCGCCAGGTGAGGGATGCGGATTGGCATGACCACGGGCGTCGCCGATTGTCCCCGTTCGTGATGGCGTCTGCCGCCAGAGGGCGCGCCGCGAGGAACGTTTCCCGGTTACTCCAGTGAGGATCGAGCCTTGCGCGCAGAATGCGAATCGACGATCTGCCGTCCGGTTCGCGCCACCCAGGCCCCCTCGCCGCGAGCGGCATCGTAGGCCGCCAGCTCCCGTCCGGCACGTTCAACAGCCGCCGGCGATGGGCTGAATGCAGCGTTCGCCTGCGCGACGAAACCCGGACCAGGAAGCAACGCCCCGCCGAACCCGTGCTGGGCAAGGAAGTGAACCTCCGCGCCGCCTGTCACCACAAGTGGCACGACGTCGCAGGCCCGGGCGGCCGCGACCACGGCTCCCCGGGCATACGCCAGGCGCGGCCCGGATTCCTCGGAGCGGGCGCCCACGTCATTCGCGTAGGCGTCTGAGTCGAACAAGAGCCCCGCGGTCCGTGGGGCCGCCCCCGCAATCTCGGCAGCGCGCAGCAGTCCCCGGGCTGTCTCAATCACCGGGAACACAGCGATAGCGCCCGGCTCCAGCCCGCGGGCAAGCTCGAACTCGCGCAGCAGGACCGCGAGGTCGCGTACATCCTGCGGCTCGCAGGCGTGGGGCAGGAACACCCCGCACAGCCCTGGCGCCACAATCGCCTCGATGTCATCGCGGAGCAGGCGAGTTCGCGGGTGATTGACCGTCGCCAGCGCATGCTTGCCTGCGTCACGCACCTGGCCGATTGCCGCCGCCGCTGCCGTTCGAAGCCCTTGGACCGGCTGGTCCGCATCATTCAGTACGAGTGCGATTGCATCGGCCTGGGAAGCGAGGGCGGCGTCCATCTCACCGCCGGCATTGATGGCGACGATGCTGCGGAGGCGCATTTATCCCTCGCCCGAGCCGCCAATATAGCCGCCCACAACCAGCGGCGGAGGGGCCGCGGCCGCCAGGTTCAGGTCCTGCCGCAGTGCCATGATGCACTGCAGATGGTCGAGCGCGTGGCGGTACATCAGCTCAGCCAGCCACTGGCAGGTGAGGGGCCCCCAGCGGGTGTCTGTCCGGTATCGAAGCCAGGTCGCATCGGTCATGTCGCGGAAGATCGAAAGCTCCTCGTCCCGCATCCGCGCGTACTGGTCGACGATCGCGGCAACGGGCTCGTCTGCCCTGTAGCGCTGCTCGTGCCATTCGCGGCGGCTGTAGTCCAACGGGTCGAGCATGTCCGGCACCGTGGCCCATCGCAAGAGCGGCAGGTAGACCTCCTGCTCCATGTCGCGCAGGTGGGCCATATGCTCATGGATAGTCCACTCGTTGTCCGCCGGGCGGTACTCGATACGCGGCGAAAGCAGCCCCCGCACGGCCCAGGCGATGTCGTCGGTGGCCTGGCGCAGCCGCGAGGTCAGCTCGTTACGGTACATGGCGGTCTCGCTCGTCATGGCCGGGTCTCCTTGGGCAGGTTTGAGGAGACACATCCGGGCCCGGGGCGCCGGTCCGGCAGGTCCAACGTGAGTATAGGGCAGACCGATGTCTCTCCGCAGCGCCGCCTTTTCCCCTCGGGTGCGGCGCTTATCATTGGCTCATGCGTGGTGGCTGGCTCCCGCTCAGGCCGGTGATGCCAGGTCTCGTCCGCCCTGCCCCTCGCTTCGCGCTTCAGCCCTCTTACGTACTCCGCGCCACGGACGGCCACTCCATGCGTGCGGCCCTTCTTCTCTGCGCTGACCGCGGCCCGGACCCTCTCCGATGAGCGGAGCACGGGCCGCGCACCGTCTGGTAACGCTCCTTCTTGCCGCGCCGGTTGCCCTTGTTGCCCTTGCCGTCGCCTGCAACGAACCGGCCCGGCCGCCCGCCGATGCCAGCCCGCCGCCGGTCGCCTCCCCGGCCGGTACCGCGACGCCGACGCACTCGCCTTCCCCGGTTCCGCCGCCTCCCGGACCCGTTCGCCTCAACCACATCCAGGTCGTTGGAACCCACAACAGCTACCACGTCGAACCCGGCGATGCGCTTCTTGGCGTGGTTCGCCGCTACCTGCCCCAATTGGCGGCTACTTTGCAGTACACGCACGTCGCACTCGCCCGCCAGCTGGAAGAGCAGTCGATGCGCAGCCTGGAGCTCGATGTCTTCGCCGACCCCGCGGGTGGGCTATTCGCCGACCCTGCCGGGCGCCGGGTTGCAGGGTTTCCCAACCCACCGAGCCCACTCCTGCTCAGCCCCGGCTTCAAGGTCCTCCACATCCAGGACTTGGATACCGGCACCACCTGCTACACCCTCATGACCTGCCTTCATGAAGTCAGGACATGGTCGGTAACGCATCCCGGCCACGTTCCCATCGTCATTCTTATCGAAGCGAAGGACGACCCAATCCCCGACCTCCTCGGCCTGGGCCTCGTCACTCCACACCTGGTGGGCACGGCCGAGCTCGATGCCCTCGATGCCGAGGTGCGGACTGTGTTCGAGCCCGGCCGCCTGGTCACGCCCGATGATGTCCGCGGCCAGCGGGGCACCCTTGAAGAGGCCGTCCTGCGCGATGGCTGGCCCGAGGTCGCCGCCGCACGCGGGAAGGTGATGTTCGTCCTCATCAACGGTGGCAGCATTCGCGATGCATACCGCGCGGGGCGGCCCTCGCTCGAAGGCCGCGTCATGTTCACCGTCTCCACGCCCGGTCAACCCGACGCCGCCTTCATCAAGCGCGATGACGCTCTGACGCAGGCGGCCGCGATCCGCGAGCTGGTGGCTGCGGGCTACATGGTGCGCACGCGCGCCGACGCCGATACCGTCGAGGCCCGCTCCGGCGAGACGGCGATGCGCACCGCTGCCCTGTCGAGTGGCGCCCAGGTTGTTTCGACCGACTACCCGGCGCCCGATGCACGCTGGGCTACCGGGTACTCGGTGACGCTCGGGAACGGGCTTGCGGCGCGCTGCAATCCTGTCCTGGCGCCGGTCACCTGCGCCGATGACGGCCTGGACCTCGCCCGCTAGATCAGCGGCCCGGGTACAGGAGGCCGGCGAGCACTTCCAGCGCTTCCGCCACCCGTGGGCCAGGACTCCGCAGGAAGAGCACCGGATCTAGCTCGTGCACGCGCCCTGCGGCCACAGCGGCCGTGCCCGCCCATGCCGGGCTGGCGACAACCTGGGCGGCCAGCCCACCCTCACCCGAGGAGATGGTGAGGACAACCCCAGGGTCGAGCGAAGCGGCTTCTGCCAGCTCGAGGAGCCCGAAGCCAGGGAGAGGAGCCCCCTCCGGGTTGGCCCCGAGCACGTTCGTGGCCCTCAACAGCTTCAAGAGGCTCCCGGCGTACGTTTCCTCGCTGGCGGCGTACACCTCCCTCCCTGAACCCGTGAGCAGCAGCACCCGGGGTGGGCTGACCCACCCAGTCCGCCCGGTTATCTGCGCCGCCTTCGCCTCAAGGTCAGCGGCCGCCGACTTCGCTTCCGGCTGCCGGCCCAGCGCCTCGCCGAGAGCCGTGAACGCCGTCAGCACGCTCTCGTAGCTGTTCACCTTGATCACGAATACCGGGAACGGAAAACGGTCGAAGTCGCGCATGCGGGCCCCGTGGTAGGCGGCGTCAGCAACCACGATGTCGGGACGCAATTCGGCAATTGCCTTGAAATCTGGCGCGATGGTCGACCCGATCACCTGTGCTCCGGCCGCGTCTGCGGTCGAACTGTCGGATGGCCGGCCCATGGGCCGAATGCCAAGGGCAACCACAAAGTCCACCGCCGAGGGGCTCAGCGCGACCACCCGCTCGACCGCTGTCCCCAGCGACACGATGCGGCCGGTCATGTCCGTGAGTTCCCGTTCGCCCGCCGGCGAGCCGGCCTCAAGCGTGGGCGTGGCAGTAGGCCTGGGCGCCACCTCCGGCTGCGCCTTGCCGCAGCCGGCCATCAGCACGGTCGCGGCGAGCACCAGGAGGGCCGCCATGCGTGCCTTCACTGCTGTGCCGCCGGCGCCGTGGCCCCGTCGTCCGTCAGCACCTTCCCGGCAGCAGATGCCCTCCCCGCCGGGAGAGCCATCAGGCGCTCGATGTCCGCGGGCGTATCGACGTCCAGCGCCAGCGCGGGTGATTGAACCTCCGCAACGGCCATGCCCGCAACGACGGCCGCTTCACGATGGCGCGCGAAGCTGTTCGCCCCGTACGCAAGTGCAAACCGCCCGGGGGGCCGCAGCAACATGGCGTTGGTGCCGCCGTCGCCGCTGCGGACAAGCGTGACCGAAGGGGCTGGCGGCGCTTCCTCGACAAGGTCGCGAATAGCCTGCGCCGTCGCCAGCGGCAGGTCCGCGTGCAGTATCAGCAGCTCTTCCAGGTCACCGTCTGCGCCAACGCGGGCGATCGCCGACTCAAGCTGGCCATTGAGTCCGCGTGCTTCGGGGTCCTCGTCAATTATCGCCGCGAGGCCTTCGAAGGCTGAGCGGACGCGCGCGTCGCGCGTCAGCAGCACGGGTTCGTGGCCGGCCTCACGAATGGCGCCCACCACCGTGGTCACTGTCGCCAACACCAGGGCTGCCCGCGCCGCCGGGTCAAGAACTTCGGCCAGCCTTCCCTTCGCTCGCTCAAGCTCGTTCACCGGGACCAGCACCTGCAACCGTTCAACCCTCACCGATCGCCCGCAGCACGCTCGCGGCCAATTCCGCCTTTCGCTCGGTGCTGGTCATCATCGTGTCCGTGACGTGGCAGCGCATGCCCAGGCCCTCGATCCGTGGCGCGAGCTCGCGGTCCTGCTCATCGATGACCATCACGTCGATCAGGCCCCGGTAGATGCTCGCCACACCCACAGCGGAGACTTCGTGACCCAGGGACTGCATCATCTTCGCTGCCGGCCCCTTCACCACCTGCCCGGCGATGACCGGGCTGATCGCGACCCGGGTTGCCCGCGTTTGCGCCAGCGCCTCGCGAAGACCCGGCACGGCGAGAATGGGACCAATGCTCACGAACGGGTTGCTCGGGGCGATCAACACCGCCGAGGAACGCTCGATCGCTTCCACTACCCCCGGCGCGGGACGCGCCTCCGCTGCTCCCACGAACCGGATCTCGTGGACCTCCACCTCGGTTCGCAGCCTCACCATGTAGTCCTGGAAGGCCAGTTCCCCTTCCGGGCCGGTGATGCGAGTCTCAACCCGCTCATTGCACATCGGCAGAATTGAAGTGGCAAGCCCCCAGGCGCGGGCGATCTTGCCGACCACTTCATGCAGGGGCTCCCCGACCCGCAGCAGCCGCGTGCGGTGGATTGCTGTCGCCAGGTCGCGGTCACCCAGGTTGAACCAGCGCCCATACCCGTAACGCTGCAGTTCCTCTACGACAGCAAACGTGTCGCCCTTCAGCCCCCAGCCCGTCTCCGGGTTCACGGCCCCTGCCAGCGCATAGATGACGATGTCCACATCGGGCGACACGTGGAGGCCGAACATCTCCACGTCGTCGCCCGTGTTGGAAATGACGGTGACGGCGGCCGGGTCAACCACCTGCACCATGCCCTGCAGAAACCGGGAGGCGCCCACCCCACCGGCGAAGACGGTGTACATGGGGCGATTGTAGGGTCGTTGGCGGCGCCAGTCAGTTCGAGCGCGGTGCCTGTCCGGAAATGCCAGTTCGCGTCACCGGCGCCGCCGTGGCGCCCGCTTCGACAGGGGATGCGCGGACAGCGTCTTCGGCTGTGGTGGCGGCAAGCCCGGGCGCGGTTTCGAAAGCTATGAGCAGCGCAAGCAGCACCCACAGGAACGGCTCATCGAGCAGCCGTCCCTCGGACTGGCTCTGAAAGACGATGCCGATGAGCGATGCCGCCAGCCAGCCGATGATGACCCGGTTGAACGGCGCCTTTGACCGCGAATAGACCACGCCCAGGGCGATCGCTACGCGCATCACAACGAAGCCCAGGACCGCCAGCCCGATCACGCCGAGTTCGGCCATGATCGAAATCACCGACGTATGTGACAGCGTTGTCCGCGCCCATTCCGGCACCAGGTGCAGGTACGAAATGACCAGCGAATGCTGGTAGTTCCCCGACCCTACACCGGTGAGCGGATTGTCCTTGAACATCTCCCACCCGGCCCGGATGAGGAATTCGCGCACGCCGATCACCTGCACGCCCATGGTCAGGGTCCGCACCCGTTCGGCATCGGCGCCGCCCTGGGCGAGCACGAACCCCAGCAGGGCAGCCAGGGCTCCGAAGCAGCCCAGCGTGATGAGCACCTTCGAATACCGGGCGATAGGCGCAAACGCCACCACCAGGAAGCCGCAGAGCAGGAGCGTCATCCATCCCGACCGTGACGCCGTGGCTACGATGCCGGCCGATGCCACCACCAGCATTGGCGCCGCCAGGTAGACAGTGAGCCGCCTTGGTCCCAGCACCAGCACCGAACCGGCAGCCAGTGCCATGCTGATCGCCAGGAATCGGGCCAGGTTATTCGGGTCGGCGAACGTCGCGTTGGCCCGGTAGCTGTAGTCATCTGATTGCACGAGGATCGCGCGCCAGTTGAACACGCCCAGCACCCTCTGAGCGATCGCGATAACGGCAAGGGCCAGCGCTGCTACAAGGAATGCTCCGATGATCCGCTCAACGTCGCGCCGGTCCTCAATGAGTGAAGGCGCAACCATCACAAACCCGGCATAGAGGGGCAGGATCATGACGCTGTTGGGGGGCTGCGTGGGCGTGTCCGACCACCAGACGCCCAGCGCCTGGACGGCGAACAGAGCGCCCAGCGGAATCAGCAGCGCCGAGCCGGGGACCAGGCGTCCGGGGTTTTGACGAAGGCGTACCACACCCACGACCACGGTTGCCGCCATCGCCGCCTGGCCAGGGTTGAGCAGTGAACGGACCGCTCCCGCCACGCCCGAGCCGCCGAGGAAGTCCGGCGCCTGTGTTTCCAGGTACTCCATGGGCAGTCCCAGCACAACGCAGGGAATGAGCAGCTTCGGCTCCCGCAGGATAACAATCGCGGCGAGAAGAGCCGCCTGGGCGGCAAACAGGACGGCTAGCTCCAGCATCCCGGTCGGCCCATCCTCGTGAAGTCAATCACAATTGACCGGGTCCCGGCCGGCTCCTACGATACGGGCCGATGTCTCGTCGCGCCAGCGGGTTGGAACGCGACCTGGACTTGGTCCGTCGCCGAGCCTGGCTCTTTGTCCCCTTCTTTCTGCTCGGGATTCTGCTCTCGTTCGCCCTTGGCAGCGTCGCCGGCCAGGCCAACGCGGTAGCCTCTCTCCAGCTGGAGACCGTCGTCCACGAAGTCTTTATTGGCGGCGACCGGGGCCTGCGCATCTTCGAAGCTGACGCCATGACGGCCGAACCCGAATTCAAGCAGAAGGTGCGCGCTCGCATTGGCGATGAGAACTTCGACTACGCGCGTTTCTCCATCTCCCTTAACCCCCATTCGGTGGCCGATGGCGTTGCGCGAGGAACCCTCACTGTCTCCATAAAGGACGATGACCGCGCCACCGCCGAACGGTACCGGCAGGCATGGGTCGATGTCTTCATCGAGGAATACACGGGGCCCGAAGGGCTCTTTCGGCGCCGATTCCTGGACAAGCGCGAAGCGGTGGCGCTTGCCCTTGAGAACGAATACCAGGAAGCCCTGAAACAGCTTGTGGACCTTGCCCGTTCGAAGGGCATCACCGTCCCCCTCGAGCAGGTCGTCCCTCACAAGCGCGAAGGGACGCTGCTTGCGGAGCTTCCCGGGCAAGAGGCGGAGCTGGTCGCCTCCCTGGCTGAGGCGCGCGCAGCCCTTTCCGCCGCGCGCAACGCGGGCCCAGATGTGGCCGCAGCGCTCGCTGCGAGTGTCCTCGGGACCAGCGTTCCTCCCGCCCAGGCGGTCGAATCCCTCACCGCCCGGGTGGCCCTGCTCGAGGGCGCCATCGCTGAGGTCCGCAGGACCCAGGCCCAGTACTCGGATGCGTCCTTTGACGCAGAATTCCTCCAGGCCCTTGACTACGTCCGCGCCCTCGACCAGCTCAAGGTGGAGGGATTCGGCCGCCTTGCCAACGCCCGCGGCTCGGTCACCAGCGCCGAAAGCACAGCCGAAGTGAGCTATTCGTTCTCCGGTGGTGCCGCCGGGACGCTCATGGGCCGGGTGGCTGTCGTGCTTGCCGTGACCATCGTCTTTGGCCTCATTGCCATCTACACCCTCGAATGGCTTTCGCAGGTGCGCCGCGGTGCGGCAGACTAGATGTAGCCGGGACCGGCTTCAAGCATGCGCATCTGCGAAATAAACGACATCGCCTCGGTTGCCTCTGACCTTGCAGAGGGCCTGCGTGCCCGCGGGCACGACGTCACCCTCATCCGGCCGAGGCTCGTCGGGGGACGGCTCCCCTGGTCCGTGAAGCCCGTAGTCGGTCCCGTGCGGGCCGTGGAGTGGGCCCAGATCATCCACACCATCCGCAGCGGCAACTTCGATGCTGTGCACATCCACTACGCCTACCTCGGCATGCTCGGCGTCCTCGGCAAGTTCCCCTACGTCCTCCACTGCCACGGCAGCGATGTGCGCGAGATCAGGCCCTACACCCGCCCCATGGTCCTGCGCGCACTGAAGGAGGCCTCCCACGTCTACTACGCGACGCCCGACCTCGCCCCCTTTGTCACGAAGCGCCGGCCCGATGCGGAGTTCCTCCCGAACCCGGTCGATGCAGGGGCTTTCCGGCCCCTTTCGCCGGCGCGGGAGAGCCGCCGCGTCTTCATTGCCTGCTCACTCACAGACATCAAAGGCGCCCCCCGGCTTCTGAATGCCTGCCGCCGGCTCGCCGACGAGCGTCCCGACATCGGGTTCACCGCCATCGGCGGCGGCGAGTACACTCCCGACTTCGCCCGGCTCCCGAACGTCAGGCTTATCCCTCATCAAATGCGCTCCCAGCTTCCCCGGATCATCGCGAACCACGGCGTGGTCCTGGGACAGGTGCTCCTCGGCGTGGTGGGCATGGCCGAGCTCGAAGCCATGGCCTGCGCCCGCCCTGTCGTCGCCTGGTTCACCCACGACCGCGCCTATCCCGAACCCCCTCCGCTGGTTCGCGCCCTCGATGGTTACGACATCGCCCATGCCATCATCCGCCTTGTTGACGATGGCGACCTTCGCCAGTCCATCGGCGATGCCAGCCGCCAGTGGGTGTCCACCCACCACGATGCCGGCCGTGCCGCCGAGGTGGTCGAGATGGCCGCCCTTCAGCTCATGTCCAATCGTTGACCACACCCGCGCCTGAACCTACGGTGAACGCCATGATCTCACCCGCTGCTGGCCGGCTCGATGACCTGCCCCTGGTGCTCCCGGCGCGGCCGCTCGTCTCCATTGTCATCCCCTGCCTGAACGAGGAGCGCTACATCACCGGTCTCCTGGATTCCCTCGCCGCGCAGGACTACGGGGCAGACGGGATCGAGGTCCTGGTCG